>Ga0070741_10001513_pt1 | contig 70294 bp, 64 predicted proteins | sample Coa_R1_4_FD_66440 | JGI IMG/M metagenome (GOLD analysis project Ga0070741, IMG submission 66440) | Surface soil microbial communities from Centralia Pennsylvania, which are recovering from an underground coalmine fire - Coalmine... | ecosystem: Environmental > Terrestrial > Soil > Unclassified ... | reverse complement strand
AACGCGGACCCGTTCACGAACGCCGTGCGCATCACCGTCTCGGGGCTGCGCAAACGGCTCGGCGAGCCCTGGGTCATCGCCACGGTGCCCGGCGTCGGCTACCGGATCGACGCCGGCAGAGGAGAGCGTGGATAGAGCCCCCGGATTGAGCGTCCGCCTCAAGCTGACGCTCAGCTACGCCGGCTTCCTCATGCTCGCGGGCGCCGTGCTGCTCGTCGTCGGGTACTTCTCCCTCTCGCGCGGCGTGCACCCGGGGGTGATCTTCATGGTGCGCAGCCACGCCGAGCTCCTGCGTTCCTTCGCCCCGACCGCAGCCCTCGTCATGGGGTTCCTGCTGGTGTTCGGCCTCGTGGGAGGATGGTTCCTCGCCGGCCGGGTGCTCGCTCCGCTGACTCGCATCACGGACGCGACCCGCACGGCCGCGAACGGCTCGCTCTCCCACCGGATCCACCTACCCGGGCGCAGCGACGAGTTCCGCGAGCTCGCCGACTCCTTCGACACCATGCTCGCGCGGCTCGAAGCGCACGTCGCCGAGCAGCAGCGCTTCGCAGCCAACGCCTCGCACGAGCTGCGCACCCCGCTCGCGATCACCCAGACGCTGCTCGACGTCGCCCGCAACGATCCGAACGGCGTCACCGGCGAGCTCGTCGACCGCCTCCACGCCGTCAACGCCAGAGCGATCGAGCTCACCGAGGCGCTGCTCCTGCTCAGCCGGGCCGATCAGCGGTCCTTCGCCCGGGACCACGTCGACCTCTCCCTGGTCGCGGAGGAAGCGGCGGAGACGCTGCTCCCGCTCGCGGAGCAACGCGGCCTCGCGATCGAGACCTCGGGCGACACGATCACGACGATCGGCTCGCACGCGCTCCTGCTGCAGCTGACGACGAACCTCGTGCACAACGCGATCGTCCACAACCTGCCCGAGCAGGGCAGCGTGTGGGTCACGACCGCCGCCAGCCTCACGAGAGCGGTGCTCACCGTCGAGAACACCGGCGACGAGCTCACCCCCCAGCTGGTCGCCACGCTCGCCGAGCCCTTCCAACGCGGCACCGAGCGCATACGCACGGGTCAGGCAGGCGTCGGCCTCGGCCTGGCGATCGTCAAGAGCATCGCGCAGGCCCACGACGGAACGCTCACCCTCACGCCCCGGGCAGCCGGCGGGCTGCGCGCCACGGTGCAGCTCCCCGCCGCGCCGTCACGCAACGGCGCCGGATGATCGGCGGCACGCCACTCCGACCTCGCCCGGGCTTCCGTCGAAGTTCGCATCGAAGACGTCGGCGACCCCGCCCAAGCCCTCATCGACGTCCCCCTGCACGGGGGATCCCCTCGTGCTCGCCGTCGCGCACCGCCTTTCGAGACGCGCAACGCCTCGTATGGGAAAGAGCCCGACTACCCGCTCGCGCGTCCGGAAATCGTCTCCAGGCGGCGGGCGGCCGGCGCGAGCGGTCGCGGATCGTCGAGCACCGGCGCGAACAGGTCGCCGTGGCGCGCGATGCGGTCCAGCGCTTCGGCCATCCCGAAGTCGCGGGGGACGATTCCGCGCTTCAGCTCCTCCCAGCGCAACGGCATGGACACGGGAGCGCCGGGCTTCGGGCGCACCGAGTAGACGGAGGCGATCGTCTTTCCCCAGCCGTTCTGGCGGTGGTCGACGAGAACGCCCTCCCGCTTCGTCTTCAGCCACTCCGTCGTCACCTTGCCCGGGTGCCGCCGCTCGAGCAGGCGGGCGGCGCGTTCGGCGAACGCATACGTCTGCTCGTACGTCGAGCGGCGCGTGATCGGCGCGACGACGTGGATCCCGTCGGCGCCGCTCGTCTTCACGTAGCCGGGGAGCCCGACCTCGTCGAGCAATGCCCGGATCAGGTGTGCGACCTCGATCGCGAGCTCGAACCCGTCGTCCGGCGGATCGAGGTCGAAGAGGACGAAGGTCGGCCGGTGCGGCTTGTCGACGCGCGAGTACCACGCGTTCATGTCCACGCAGTTCATCTGCACCATCCACAGCACCGCCTCGACGGAATCGAGCAGGGGGAAGTCGACGAGCCGCGACCCGCCGTCGCGGGGGTGCGTCGTGAAGCGGCGCGTGCGGATCCACTTCGGCATCCCCTTCGGCGCCTGCTTCTGGAAGAACACCTCGCCGTCGATCCCGTGCGGGTAGCGCTTCATCGTGAACGGCCGCTCGCGCAGGTGCGGGACGAGCGTCGGGCCGACGACGCGGTAGTACTCGAACAGGTCGCCCTTCGTGATCCCGTCGTCGGGGAAGAGGACGCGCTCCGCGCTCGTGAGCTTGACGACCCTCTGCGTCATCGCAGCGCCCGCGGACGATCGGACGCGCGCGATCTGCCTGCCGGCGAGAGCTTCGGTCGAATGGGACCGTCCACCTCCTCTCCTTTCTCCAGCCTTATCACCACCGCCTCCCCACGCGCAAACAGGTGTTGCTCGCAGGGACAACGAAACGCTCTGGCCGGCCGGGCTGCGGGGGCCGAGCTCGGGGCTCGCAGCCACGGGGGATCCCGACTTGTGTCGATGGTCACGTCGTTGACGCCTGCGACGGCTGCCGTTTGAATCGCGCCAGACGACCCTCCCGTGCGCAAACGGTCATCGACGCCGACCTTCTCCCCGACCTGAGCCCTCTGCCGAAGCCGCCCGCCACAGTGGCGAGATGACGATCGCATCCGGGCGGAAGGCCCTCGTCAGCGGCGGTGCCTCGGGATTCGGGCTCGCGATCGCGCATCGTCTGCGACGAGCCGGCAGCCAGGTGGCGCTCGTCGACGTCTCGGAGGAGAAGCTCGCTTCCGCGCGCGCGGAGCTCGGCGATTCGACGCTCGCGCTTCAGGCCGATGTCCGCTCGCCCGAAGCGGTACGCGACGCGGTCGAGCGGGCCGTCGACGCGTTCGGAGGGCTCGACACCCTCGTGCTCTCGGCCGGCGTGATCCACATCAAGCCCCTCGAGGAGGTCGCCGAAAGCGACTGGGACCTGACGCTCGACGTCAACCTCAAGGGTGCGTTCCTCGTCGCGCAGGCGGCTGCGCCGCACCTGTGCGAGAGCGGCCGCGGTCGGATCGTCGCGATCTCCTCCGACGCCGGCCGCCGCGGCTTCTCGTGGATCCAGGCGTACAACGCGTCGAAGTTCGGCCTGATCGGTCTGATCGAGTCGATCGCGGTGGAGCTCGCGCCGCACCAGGTGACGGCGAACACCGTCTGCCCGGTGGGGTGCCCGACGACCGCCATGGGGCAGGACGTACTGGACTGGAAGGTCCGCCGGGCAGGCGCGACGCCGGAGGAGATCATGGCCGAGACGGCCCGCACGAACCCGCTCGGCCGGAACGCGACCGAGGCCGACGTCGCGGACGCGGTGCTGTTCTTCGTCTCCGACGAGGCGAGCTTCCTCACCGGGTGCGCCCTCGACGTCGACGGCGGAGCGCACCTCGGATTCTTCCCCGGGGCGCAGTGATGCCGCGGCCGCCGTTCGTCGACACCCACGTCCACTTCCACGACTTCTCGCATCCGACGTTGCGATGGGACTGGCTTCTGCCGGAGGCGGAGGACTCCGACCTCGGCGACTACGGCGCGATCAAGGCCCGGCGCTACGTCGTGGACGACTTCGTCGGCGAGACGCGCTTCCAGAACGTCGCCGCCGTCGTGCACGTCCAGGCCGCGATCGGCAGCCCGGACCCCGTCGAGGAGACGAAGTGGCTCGAGGAGGCGGCTGCGGCGAGCGGCATCCCGCACGGCATCGTCGCGTACGCGGACCTCGCCGCTCCGGATGCGGAGCGGACACTCGAGCGGCACGCCGCGTACCCACGCCTGCGCGGGATCCGCGACCTGCGCTACGACGGGTACCTGACCGACCCGGCGTGGCTGGCCGGTTTCGCGTTGCTCGAGCGGTTCGGGCTCGTCCTCTGCGACGACCCGGCCGTCGACGAGATGCCGGTTCTCGCCAAGATCGCGGAACGGAACCCCGGGATCACCGTCTGCATCGATCACACGGGCTTCCCGCGACGCCGCGACGACGACTACTTCCGCGCGTGGCGCGACGGGATGGCGAGCCTGGCGCGGGTCGAGAACACCGTCGTGAAGATCTCCGGGCTCGGGATGGTCGACCACCGGTGGACGCTCGAGTCGCTGCGTCCGTGGGTTCGCACGTGCATCGACCTGTGGGGTGCCGAGCGGTCGTTCTTCGGAACCAACTGGCCGGTCGACCGCCTGTACAGCTCCTACGGGGACGTTCTCGACGCGTACGACGAGCTGATCTCGGACTTCCGCGAGGAGGAGCGTCAGGCCCTCTTCAACGGCAACGCGAGCCGCATCTTCCGGCTGGCCTGATCGGCCGGCGCCGCCTTACCCGCCCATGTCGACCACGTCGCGCATCGCCGCGAGATACGCCTCGAGCTGCTCGTGGAAGCGGTCACGCGGGACGGCGAGCGCGAGCACGAACGGCGAGTATCCCTCGTCGAGCGGCACCGCCAGACAGCACAGCTCGGGCGCGAACTCCTCGACGTCCGTCGCGTAGCGCTGCGCGCGGATCCGTTCGAGCTCCCGATCCAGCGCAGCCCGGCTCGTGATCGTGTTCGGGGTCGCCGCCTCGAGCGGATGGGTCTCGAGATACGCCTCGCGGACATCGGGCCGGGCATATGCGAGGAGCAGCTTCCCCGATGCGCGGGCGTGGGCCTTGCCGGTATAGCCCTGCGGCAGCTCCAGCGCCGAGATCGGCTTCGTTCCACGCACGACCGCGAGCGTTGCGATCTCGCCGTGCCACCAGCCCGCGCCGTAGGCGGACTCCCCCGTCGCCTTGGCCACTGCGCGCACCATCGGGCCGAGATGCTCCGAGGGCGCAAGCTGGCGGCTGAACCCCTCTGCAAGGGTCGCGACGCGCAGCCCGAGGAGGTACCGGTTGCGCTCGTCGCGGGTCACGACACCGGTTGCCAGCAGCGTGTGCAGCAGGTGATAGGTCGCCTGCCGGCTGATGTGGAGCCGCTCGCTGATCTCGCGCGTCGTCAACCCGTGCTCCGTCTGGGCGACGGCGAGGAGGATCGCGACTGCGCGGTGCGCCGATTGGACGCGAGGTCGGCGGGTCGTGCGACCGGCCTTTGTCTTCTCGCTGGACCGGGCCTCGTGGAGCATGTCGGACACTACGATGCGACCGTGCCGATCATGCCCGAGGCGTCGTGCTCGCCGTAGTCACGGGCGCTGCGTCCGGAATCGGCCGGGCGACCGCCGAGCTGCTCGTCGAGCGCGGAGCGGCCGTCGTCGGCGTCGACCTCGCTCCCGCCCCGCGGGAGCTCGGCCCCGTGGCCGCCGGATGGGTGAAGGCCGACGTCGCGGCGGAGGCGACCTGGGAAGAGGTGCGCGCACTTGCGCACGACCACGATCCCGCCGGCGTCGACGCTCTGATCGCCTGCGCCGCGGATCTCGTCGTCGCGCCGTTCCTGGAGACGACGATCGACGACTGGCGCCGGCTGCTCGACGTCAACGTGCTCGGCTTCGTGCAGGCGCTGCACGCGCTGGCCCCGGAGATGGTCGAGCGCGGCGAGGGCGCGATCGTCGCGACCTGCAGCGTGAACTCCTTCCTCGTCGAGGACCTGTTGAGCGCGTACTCGAGCTCGAAGGCGGCTCTGCTCCACGTCGTCCGATCCGCGGCCCTCGAGCTCGCGAGCTCGGGAGTGCGGATCAACGCGGTCTGCCCCGGGATCGTCGACACGCCGCTTCTCCGCCGCCACTTCGAGTCGCTGCCGGACCACGTCGCCGCGCGGCGGGCGGCGGAGGCCCGCACGCCGGCGGGCCGGCTCCTGGCCCCGCGCGAGGTGGCCGAAGTTCTCTGCTTCCTCGCCTCCGACCGCGCTTCCGGGATGTCCGGAGCCGCCGTCGTCGTCGACGCAGGCCTGACGACGACGTACGACTTCACGGCCGCCTCCGGGTAAGCACCGTCATACCAGGGCGAAGCGTTCGAGGGCGTCCTCGCGTACCTCGACGCCGAGCCCCGGCCGGTCGCGGATCGCGAGCATCCCGTCGCGCGGCTCCCACGGATCGACGACGAGCTCGTGCTGCATCGGCGACTCGTGCGGCTTGAAGTCGAGCGTGTCGCCGTTCCTGGAGATCGCGACGAAGTGCAGGCTCGCGGCGGTGTTCAGGGCGCTGCTCCAGGTGTGGGCGCTGTAGGAGAGATTCGCCGTCTCGGCCATCTTCACGACCTCCCGGCATCCGGTGAGGCCGAGGCAGCGCCCGGGATCCAGCTGCAGCACGTCGACGCCCTCCGAGTCGATCACGTGCTTGTAGGACTCGGGGCTCCACTCGTCCTCGCCCGTGCCGACCGGGGTCGTGACGGCTGCCCGCAGACGACGGTGCCCGGCCAGGTCCGACGGGCGCAGCGGCTGCTCGATCCAGCGAAGGTCGAACTCCTCGAGTTCACGGAAGCGGCGGATCGCCGTCGGCACGTCCCAGAGGCCGCGCGCGCCCGGCGTGTCGACGACGAGCGAGAGCTCGGGGCCGATCACGCCGCGGATCTCCCTGACGAATAGGAGGTCCCGCTCGCGGTCGGTGCCGAACACCGCGTCCGGGCGCATCCCCCAGCCTGCTTTCACGATCCGGTACCCCTGGTCGCGCATCCACGCGAACTCCTCGAGCGTCCAGTCCAGGTTCTCCATGTCGAAGATGATCGATCCCATCGCCGGGATCTCCTCCTGGAGGATGCCTCCGAGAAGCGTCGCCACCGGCTGTCCCAGCAGCTTCCCCTTCAGGTCCCACAGAGCCATGTCGATCGCGCTGATCGCGAAGGCGGCGATGCCCTCGACCCCGTACCAGTACGCGTAGCTGCACAGCTTGTGCCAGAGGCGCTCGACCTGCAGCGGGTCCTCGCCCGCCAGGAGCGGCGCCATGCCCTGCTCGACGAGGATCTTCGTGGCGAGCGAGGACTCCTTGAACTGCGAGATCGCCTCGCCCCACCCGACCGCGCCGTCGCTGCTCTCGACCCGCACGAGCGTCACGCAGCGTTCCTGGCCGCGGTAGTGCGGCTCCTCGTAGACCAGCGGGTATGCCTGGACGCGTTCGATCGTCATCGTCACTCCTTCGGGACGGTGGTTCCTGGTGCCTCCGGGTCGCCGGTCCAGGGGATCCACCCGAAGGCGGTCCAGCCGCCGTCGGGCACGATCACCTGCCCGGTGAGGTACGACGAGCGCGGCGAGGCGAGGTACAGGACGGTCTCGGCGATCTCCTCCGGCTCGGCGAGACGGCGCATCGGGGTGTGGTCCATGTAGGCATCGAGGTCGATGTGGCCCTGCGCGACCGCGAGCTCGAACAGGCCCGTCCGCGTATTGCCCGGCGCGACGGCGTTCACCCGGATCCCGTACGCCGCCCACTCGACGGCGAGCACCTTCGTCATCGAGATCACCGCGGCCTTCGCGGCGCTGTAGGCGAGTCGCATCGGGAACGCGACGACGCCGTTGATCGAGGAGATGTTCACGATCGCCCCGCCGCGCTCGCGCATCGCCCTGCCGAACTCGCGGCAGCAGAGGAACACGCCCGTCGCCATCACGTCCATCTGCACCCGCCAGTCCTCGAGCGGGAAGCTCATGCTCGGGCCGAGGATCCCGACGCCGGCGTTGTTGACGACGACGTCGACGGAGCCGAAGTCCTCGGCGACGCCTCGCGCGGCGGCGACCACGCCCGCCTCGTCCGTGACGTCGACGACATAGGCCTTGGCGTCGACGCCCCGCGCGCTCAGGGACGCCTGCGTCTCGGCCGCGAGCGAGGCGTCCCGGTCGAGCACCGCGATGCGCCCGCCCGCGTGGGCGAGCGTCTCGGCGATCGCCGCGCCGATGCCGCGGCCCGCACCCGTGATCGCGCAGACCTTCCCCTCCAGCTCGCGTTCCGGCCGCTGAGAAGCTCGACTCATTCTGATGCGATCATCAGGTATTGACGAGGTTGGCGCAAGGTGGTAATCGTTCGCCGTGGGCGGCACCCTGACCGGTCCGGGAGGCGGGACCACCTCCGCGCGCGTCTCGACGCGTTCGCGCCGCCGTCTCGACCGTGCTAGCGTCGACGATTCCGGAATCGCTACCAGCCGCTGCGACATGCTGTCCACCCGGTCCCGCTGACCTCCTCGGAAGGAGCGCGCACATGGAAACCCACCTGGAAGACGCGACGCCGGACGGCATCGACCGGCAACAGTTCCTCAAGCGGGCATCGGCCGGCGTCCTGGGAGCCGCCGCGCTCACCGGGGGCCTCGGAGCGGATCGCGCGTTCGCGGCCCTGACGAAGGCCGCCGCCCAGCCGAAGCGCGGCGGCACCCTGCGGTGCGGGTTCGCGGGCGGCAGCGACACGGACACCGTCGACGGCGACAACGTCGTCAACAACATGGACTTCGCGCGCGTGTACCAGCTCTACGACGGGCTCGTCGCGTACGACGAGAACGCGCGGGTGCGCCTCCAGCTCGCCGAGGAGCTCACGCCGAACAAGAACGCGACCTCGTGGACGATCCGCGTCAAGCCGGGCATCACGTTCCACAACGGCAAGGACCTGACCGCCGACGACGTCCTGTTCACCCTCCGCCGGATCGTCGACCCGAAGAAGCCGCTGATCGGAGCCCCGACGCTCGCGTTCCTCGACCTGAAGAACGCGAAGAAGCTCGACAAGCGGACGTGCCGGATCCCGTGCCACGCGCCCTTCGGCAGCTTCGTCGACACGCTCCCGAACTACACGTACTTCATCGTCCCGGTCGGCTTCAACCCGAAGCGGCCGGTCGGAACGGGCCCGTTCAAGTTCCAGTCGTTCACGCCGGGCCGCCAGAGCACCTTCGTCCGCAACGGCGACTACTGGGACGGGCCTCCGTACCTCGACAAGATCGTGATGACCGACTTCGCGGACGAGGAGAGCCAGATCAACGCGCTCCTCGCCGGGCAGGTGGACGTGATCAACTTCCTCTCCGCCCCCTCGATCGCCTCGATCAAGGGCGGCGGCGCGAACGTCAACATCGCCGCCGGCGCAAGCCTCCTGCAGTTCACGATGCGGGTCGACGCAAAGCCGTTCAACGACGTTCGCGTCCGCCAGGCGATGCGACTGATCATCGACCGCGAGGAGATGCGGAGGATCGTCTTCCTCGGCCACGGGATCCTGGGCAACGACCTCTTCGCCTACTGGGACCCGGTCTACGACCACTCCCTCCCGCAGCGCCACCAGGACATCGCGAAGGCCAAGTCGCTCCTGAAGGCGGCGGGGCAGGAGAACCTGACGATCGAGTTCGTGACCGCTCCGATGGGCCAGGGGGCCGTGCAGATGGCGCAGGTGCTCGCGCAGCAGGCGAAGAAGGCAGGCGTGAACATCAAGCTGCGGCAGCTCACGGTCACGAACTTCTTCGGCCCGAACTACCTGAAGTGGGTCTTCTCGCAGGACACCTGGCAGTACTTCCCGTACTTCCCGATGGTCGCCTTCAGCTCGCTCGCCAAGTCACCCGCGAACGAGACGCATTTCGCCGACCCGACGTACGCGAAGCTCTACAAGCAGGGCCTCGCAACGGTCGACGCCGCGAAGCGGAAGGCGATCGCCCACGAGATGCAGCGCATCGACTACGAGAAGGGCGGCTACATCATCCCGTTCTTCCCGCCCACGATCGACGCGTACTCGAAGAAGGTCCACGGCCTTCGCGAAGGAAAGACCGGCGTTCCCTTCAACCAGCACAACTACAAGAAGGTCTGGATCGACTGATCCGCATCGAAGGAGCCGCTCGGTAGCGCCGGTGGAGGTGCTCGGCGATGGCAACGCCTGAGGTCGCCCGGGACGACCTCGTCCGTCTGCCGGCGTCGCGCACCCGTTCGCCGTGGCGAGAGATCCGCGCCCTCGTCGCCCGGCGCGTCGCCCTGGGCGTGGTGACGCTCTTCCTCGTCACCGTCGTCGTCTTCGCGGCGACCCAGGTGCTGCCCGGGAACGCCGCATACGCCGTCCTCGGCCACAGCGCGACGCCCCAGGCGATCAGCGCTCTCGAGAAGGAGATGGGCCTCGACCGCTCGGCGGTCAGCCAGTACTGGTCGTGGTTCTCCGGCCTGTTCCAGGGAGACCTCGGGAAGAGCCTCGCGAACGGGGAGCCGGTCGGGTCGCTGATCGGGCCCCGCCTCGAGAACTCGGCGTTCCTCGTCGCGGTCTCCGGGGCGATCGGCACCGCTATCGGCGTCCTGCTCGGACTGTGGGCGGCTTTGCGCCGCGACAAGCCGATCGACCACGTCCTGTCCGTGACGCTCCTCGCGCTGACCTCGCTGCCCGAGTTCGTCGTCGGGATCGTGCTCGTGCTCGTCTTCGCATCCGTGCTCTTCCACGTGCTTCCCGCCGTCGCGGTGCTGAGCCCGGGCCAGGCGCCCTGGGACGCGCCCAAGCTCCTGATCCTCCCGACGGCGACGCTCGTGATCGTCACCGTCCCGTACCTCTTCCGGATGGTGCGCGCCGCGACGATCGAGGCGCTCGAGAGCGAGTACGTCGAGATGGCGCGCCTGAACGGGTTGTCCCCGCTCCGCGTTCTCGTGCGGCATGCGCTCCCGAACGCGATCGCGCCGACGATCCAGGTGATCGGCCTGAACTTCCTCTACCTGGCCGGCGGGATCGTCGTCGTCGAGTTCGTGTTCAACTACCCGGGGATCGGCCAGGGCCTCGTGAATGCCGTCTCCGACCGGGACATCCCGATCATCCAGTTCACGGTGCTCGTGCTGGCCGCCTTCTACGTGTTCATGAACATCGTCACCGACGTGATCGCGCTGCTCGCGACGCCTCGCCGGCTCTTTCGATGAGCTCCCCGGCTGTCGCAACGCGCACCGGCGACGCCCCGATCTACAGCGTCCGCCGCCGCGAGTCGCTGCACATCCTGCGCGGAGCCCTGAAGACCTTCCGCGGAGCGACCGGCGCTCTGCTCACCCTCGGCGTGGTCGGCGTGGCGGCCCTCGGCCCGCTGCTCGCACCCCACGGCGGCACCGACCTGCTGGGCGCGCCGTTCCAGAAGCCCGGATCCGATCTGCCGCTCGGGGCGGACGAGCTCGGCCGGGACGTCCTCAGCCGCGTGCTCTACGGCGGCTGGGAGCTGCTCCTCGTCGCCGCCGCGGGCACGGCGCTCGGAATCGTCGTCGGCACCGCGGCGGGAGTGGTCGCCGCCTACGTGCGGGGGAGTGCCGACGCGCTGATCATGCGGACCGTCGACGTCCTCCTCGCCTTCCCGCAGCTCGTCTTCGTCCTGCTGCTCGTCTCCGTGATCGGCCCGAAGACATGGCTGCTCGTGGTCGGGGTCGGCCTCTCGCACGCGCCCCAGGTCGCCCGCGTGCTGCGCTCGGCGGCGCTGGACGTCTCGGAGCGGGACTACGTCAAGGCGGTCGAGATCCTGGGCGTGCCGCCGGGGCGCGTGATGCGGCGCGAGGTGGTCCCGAGCCTGATCACGCCGCTGATGGTCGAGACCGGCCTCCGCATGACCTACTCGATCATCATCATCGCGGGGCTCTCGTTCGTCGGATTCGGGTTGCAGCCACCCTCGCCCAACTGGGGGCTGATGATCAACGAGAACCGGATCGGCCTGACGCAGAACTCGTGGCCCGTGCTCGCCCCCGCCCTCCTCGTCGCGCTGCTCACCGTCGGCCTGAACATGCTCACGGACGCGATCGCCCGCGTCGCGCTCGGAGTCGACCGGGCCGAGCGTGCGATCGCCGCCGAAGCCCTCGGAGCGGAACCGACCGTTGACGTCGCCTAGCCAGCCGCTCGCAGTCGTCGAGAACCTCGACGTCTCCCTCAGGAGCTCCGGGAAGCCGGTGCTCGAGGACGTCTCGCTCAGCCTCGCCCGCGGCGAGATCCTCGGCCTCGTCGGCGAATCCGGCTCGGGCAAGACGACCCTCGGCCTCGCGATGCTCGGCCACGTTCGCCGGGGGCTCTCGATCACGGCCGGGAGGATCACCTTCGACGGCGCCGACCTTCGCACCTTGCCCCCGGCCAGGCTGCGCAGGCTGCGCGGAGCGAGCATGGCGTACGTCCCGCAGGACCCGGCGACGGCGCTGAACCCGTTGATGAAGGTCGGAGCGCTGCTCCGGGAGGTGCTCACCGCACACGGGCGGTCGAAGGACGAGGCGCAGGCGCGTGTGTCGGAGGTCCTGGGCGAGGTCGGCCTGCCGGGCAGCGAGGAGCTGCTCTCGTGCTTCCCCCACCAGCTCTCGGGTGGACAGCAGCAGCGCTTCGCGCTCGCGATGGCGTTCGCCTGCCGTCCCTCGCTGATCGTGCTCGACGAGCCCACCACGGGGCTGGACGTGACCACGCAGCGCACCGTTCTCGACACCGTCTCGAACCTCTGCGCCTCGTACGGCGTCGCGGCCGTCTACGTCAGCCACGACGTGGCGGTGGTCAGCGGGCTCGCGCACCGCATCGCGATCATGTACGCGGGCCGGGTGATCGAGACCGGCTCGACCGGCGAGGTCTTCGGCCGGCCCATGCACCCCTACACGCGCGGGCTGCTCCGCGCAGTCCCGTCTCCCAAGGTCGCCGGGAGGCTCGTGGCGATGGAGGGGGTGCCGCCGCGCCCCGGCGCGCGACCGCAGGGCTGCTCGTTCCAGCCGCGGTGCCCGGTTCGGATCGAGGCCTGCGCGACCGTGCAACCCGAGCTGCTCCCGACCGACGACCCCGACCATCTCGCCCGCTGCCTGCTGACCCAGGGCACAGGCTCGGCCTCGACGGCGGCGGCGTTCCCGCGCCGGGGCGACCTGCCGGGCACGACGACCCGAGCCAACGGGGAAGCCCTGCTCGCTGTCCGGGGCCTGAGCGCCCGGTACGGGTCGACCCCGGTCCTCGAGGACATCGCTCTCGCGGTCCGTCCCAACTCCTGTGTGGCGGTCGTGGGCGAGTCGGGCTCGGGCAAGACGACGTTGGCACGCTGCATCACGGGGCTCCACACGAACTGGCAGGGAGCGATCGAGTACCGCGACGCAACGCTTCCGGCAGGCGTGAAGACGCGGGGTCGGGACGTCCTCCGCAGCATCCAGTACGTGTTCCAGAACCCGTATGCCTCCCTGAATCCGCGTCGCACGATCGGCGCCACGATCGCACTGCCGCTGCTGCACTTCGGCGGCCGCAGGAGCTGGCGGGAGCTCGACGCCGCCGTCTCGGATGCGATGCAATCGGTCGCCCTTCCCTTCGAGCTTGCCGGGCGGTATCCGGACCAGCTCTCCGGCGGCGAGCGCCAGCGCGTCGCGATCGCGAGGGCCCTCGTCGTGTCGCCCGAGCTGCTGATCTGCGACGAGGTCACCTCGGCGCTCGACGTCTCCGTTCAGGCAGCGACGATCGAGCTCCTCCGTCGCCTGCAGCAGGAGCGCGATCTCGCAATGCTGTTCATCACGCACAATCTCGCGCTCGTCCGCAGCATCGCGCAGGAAGTCGTCGTCCTGCAGGCCGGCCGGATCGTCGAGTCGGGATCGGTGGAAGACGTTCTCGAGCGGCCGCGCCACGCCTACACGCAGCGTCTGGTCGAGCACGTCCCCACGCTCGAGCCTCTGCTCTCGAGCTGAGGCCGGCTCCCGCGGGCTACTCCTCGAGCTTCGGGCCGCCGGGCGGGAGCTGCATCAGCTCGATCGAGATTCCGTCCGGGTCGCGGAGGTAGCAGGCCTTGCCTCCCTTGTAGGGCCCCCACGGGATCTCGACCGGGTCGGGATCCCGGAACTCGACACGGCCACGGAGACGCGCGAAGTCCGCGTCGAGATCGTCGACGACGAGGCAGAGGTGCCCGTTCCCCGCGTTGTAGGTCTCCATGTCGACGCGTCCGGGAGGCGGGTTCAGATACTCGAGGAGCTCGAGCACGGTGCCGCCGGGCAGCCGCCAGAACGCCCCTTCCATCTTCACCCCCGGATAGCCGACGATCCGGCCCACGTACTCGACGTCCCACGTCTTCCGCAGGATCGGCGGCTCGCCGAGGAAGAACGTGTACCACTCGACGGACCGATCGAGGTCGCTGACGGCGAAGCCGACGTGGTCGAGACCCGTGTACGACATTGCTGCTCCTCCTCGAGGGGGCGTCCGCCGACGAAGGCTGATGATACGGCGCCTGCGACGGAGGATGTTCGGTCGACCCGCCCCTTGCGACTGCGCCTCGGCGAGTCGAGACGCACGGCTTCGCGTCGACCGCGCTTCCGGTGCGTCGCTCTAAAATTCGTCCGTGCCCGAACAGGTCGAAGAGAGGCTCAGCAACCTCCGGTACGTGGTCCACGAGCTTCAGTCGGCGCTGAACAGCGAGCGAAGGGTCGCCGACCTCGAGGCCGAGATCAGGCAGCTGGAGGAGACGATTCGCCAGCTCGAGCAGGCGCTCGACAGCCGGATCGTCATCGAGCAGGCAAAGGGCGTGCTCGCGGTCATGCTGGACACGACCCCCGAGGAGGCGTTCGATGCGTCGAGGAGAGCCGCTCGAAGCCGGCGCCTCGGCATCCATGCGATCGCCGCCGACGTCGTCGCCGACTGGCGGCGCCTTCCCGAAGGGCTCGAGCGCGCCGGCGCCTGACGAGGCGACCGCGAGGGCACAAGCCATGCACCGGAAGGTCGTCACCGTCGTCTTCTGCGACGTGGTCGGGTCGACCGCGCTCGGCGAGCGCAGCGACCCCGAGGCGCTGCAGGCGCTTCTCGCCCGGTACTTCGAGCGGATGAAGGCGATCGTCGAGTCCCACGGAGGCTCGGTGGAGAAGTTCATCGGGGACGCGGTGATGGCTGTCTTCGGCGTGCCGGCGGCGCACGAGGACGACGCGCTTCGCGCCGCCCGCGCCGCCGTCGAGATGCGAGACGCGTTCGCGGAGCTCGGCGTGCGCGGACGGATCGGCGTCAACACCGGCGAGGTGGTCGTCGGGACGGCGGAGCGGCTCGCGACCGGTGACGCCGTGAACGTGGCCGCGCGGCTCCAGCAGGCGGCGCAACCGGACGAGATCCTGCTCGGGCAGGCAACGCACGACCTCGCCGCCTCGGCGATCGAGTCGGAGCGGGTCGAGCCGCTCGAGCTGAAGGGGAAAACGGAGCCGGTCCCGGCGTACCGGCTGAGGGCCGTGCACGAGGCGCCGGGGCGCGCCCACGACATGCCGTTCGTCGGCCGCGAGCGCGAGTCGGCCCTGGTCGCGGATGCCTGGCAACGGGCTGTGCAGGAGGAACGATGCGAGCTCGTCACGGTGGTCGGCGACCCCGGCGTCGGGAAGTCGCGTCTCGTCGCCGAGACGCTTCGTCGAATCGACGCGCGGATCGTCGGAGGCCGATGCCTGCCGTACGGCGAAGGCATCGCGTACTGGCCCGTTGTCGAGGTGGTCAAGCAACTCCGCTCGCGCCCTGCCGATCGGCACGCCGCCGATGCGATCGCGTCGTTGCTCGGGGAGACGCAGCGTGTGGCGGGTCCGGAAGAGATCGCGTGGGCGTTCCGGAAGCTGCTCGAGCAGGAGGCTCCGGTCGTCGTCGTCTTCGACGACATCCAATGGGGGGACGAGATGTTCCTCGACCTCGTCGAGGGGGCCGGTCTCCTCTCTGCCGGTGCGGCGATCGTGCTGGTCTGCATGGCCCGGCCGGAGCTGCTCGCGCGGCGGCCGGAGTGGCCGGTCGCCGTACGGCTCGAGCCGCTTCCGGAGGCCGCGGTCGACGAGCTCCTCCGCGAGCTGCCGGACGAGACTCGTGCCCGCGTCAGGGCCGCGGCGGGCGGGAACCCGCTGTTCCTGACGGAGATGCTGGCGATGCCGCACGGCGAAGGTGCTGTCGACGTCCCGCCGACCCTGCGCGCGCTCCTGCAGGCGCGCCTCGACCAGCTCGACGACATCGAGCGCGCGGTGCTCGAGCGGGGCGCGGTCGAGGGCGAGATCTTCCACCGCGGCGCCGTCCAGGCACTTGCACCTCCGGAGACTGCGGTGACGCCGAAGCTCGCCGCGCTCGTCCGCCGGCAGCTGATCCGCCCCGACCGCCCGCAGCTCCCGGGCGAGGACGGCTTTCGCTTCCGGCACCTGCTGATCCGCGACGCAGCGTACGACGCGCTCCCGAAGTCGACGCGCGCGGAGCTGCACGAACGCTTCGCGGACTGGCTCGACGAGCACGGAGCCGGTCTCGTCGAGCTGGACGAGATCGTCGGCTACCACCTCGAGCAGGCTGCGCGCTTCAAAGCAGACCTGGGCGAGACGGACGAGCGGCTCAGCCTGCGCGCCGCAGGGCGGCTCGCGAAGGCCGCGAGGCGGATTCTGCTTCCGGGAAACGACCGAACCGCTCGAGCGCTCTTCGCACGCGCGGTCGAGTTGACACGGCCGTTCGCCCTGGACGTCCACCTCGAGCTCGACTACGCGGAGACGGTTCACTGGGAGGATCCGGCCGGAGCGGTTCAGGTCGCGACCACGGCCGCAGAGCGGGCTCAGGCGGCGGGCGACGCGCTCGGTGAGGCGCTCGCACGGGCGGCCGCGGGGCATTTCCGGATCCTGTCGTCAGGACCGACCCCCGAGCTCCTCGACTCGGTCGAAAGGCTCGCGCTCGAGGCGCTGCCGTTGGCGGAGGACGCGAACGACCACGCCGGGCTCGTCTGGGTGTGGAGGACCCTCGGGTACGGCGTCGCGAACGGGCGGCAGCAGATGGACGCATGGGCCGAGGCTTCGGAGCGCTGCGTCGCGCATGCGCGCCTCGCGGGATGGCCCAGGGGCGACGGGTTCGGCTTCGCCGCCGCTCTCGTCTGGGGCCCGCGCCCCGCGGACGAGGCACTTCGCACCCTCGACGACCTTTCGGACGAGCTGGGCGACGCAGCGTACGACCTCAAGCGCGCGTACCTGATCGCCGCGCTCGGCCGCTTCGACGACGCGTGGGCGCTCGTCGGCCCTGCGATGGAACGGTTGCACGAGTACGGGGACGCGCGATCCTCCGAGTGGCCGTTTCACATTGCGGCGCTCGAGGGGGACTACGGACGCGCGGTCGACTACGGACGCGAGGTCGTCGATCTGGTCACGGAGCGAGGTCTCGTCGCCTTCCAGGCGGGCCTCGGCGTCCAGCTCGGCCGCTGCCTGTGCAAGCTGGGCCGCGCCGCGGAGGCGGCACCGTACGCTGCGTTCGCACGCGACGTGGATCCTGACGACTCGCTGTCGCTGGCGCTTCAAGCCCTCGTCCAGACACACCGCGGCGAGATCGCGGAGGCGGAGCAGCTCGCGCGGGAAGCCGTCGTACGGGGCAAGGAGACGGACCTGTTGACCTGGCAAGGAGACGTCTTGTGGGACCTCGGCGAGGTTCTCCTCGCAGCGGGAAAGAACGCGGAGGCCGCGGATGCGCTCGCGGGGGCGCTCGAGCGCTACGAGCGGAAGAAGAACGTCGCGATGGCGGCGCAGGTGCGTCCACGCCTGCAGAGCCTCAGCGCGGAGACGCTCCCGACCTAGCCCGGCGGCACGTCGGTGCCCCCATCCGCCTCAGGTTCGGCGGGGTGGTGCACGATCAGGACGGAGCGCCGGGAGTGGGCGGCCACCGCCGCGGCGACGCTCCCGAACAGCCGGCCGAGCCCGCTGCGGCCGTGAGAGCCGAGCACGATCAGGCGGGCGTCGTGATGGTCGGCGAAGTCTGCGATCCCCTTCCAGATCGGCGCTGCCTCGACTTCCGCGCTTTCTGCCTGGAAGCCGGCCGTTGTCGCCAACGAGGCGCCGGCGGCGGCGGTGGCCCGGGCGGCCTGCTTGACCTCGCGCACCTGGGCGGCGTCGAACTCGAGCTCGCCGGCCGGGACGAATCCGACGTCGAACGGCTGCCAGACGGTGAGAACGAGCGCGTCGTGGTTCGAGGCTGCGAACAATCGCCCGGCTTCTGCGATCGCGTGCTCGGCCAGGTCGGAGCCGTCGTAGGCGAACACGATCGGGCCGAGTGGAGTCGCCGGGCTCAGGCTCGCGTCCCCTCGGCGGCAGGCTCGGCTGGTACGGAGCGCGTGCGGAGGGCGGCGAGGAGAGGCGGCGAGTACCACGCGGGTCCTTCGCCGGCCATGAATCGTTCGAGCTCCGGCGTCTGCGGGCGCGCCCGCCCGAGCGCGTACAGCAGGACCGCGACCGCGGCGCCGCCGAGCGCGAGCCCGAGCCCGACCCACATCGCAACCCCGGTGCCGTATCTCCCGACTGCGAAGTGGGCGAAGATCGGTGCGATCATGAACGCCGCCACCGCCCGGTAGAGCTCGACGATCGCGAACACGCGCTGCAGGTTGCCCGCCCCGAGCGACAGCCCGGCGACGAACAACGCCGGGGCGACGGTCGCGCCGAGCCCGATCCCGGTCACTGCCGAACCGACCACCGTCAGCGCCTGACTCGGCGGCAGCTCGATCCGGAAGATCCCGATCCCCGCGGCGAGAAACAGCATCCCGACGAGCGGCAGGTAGTGGATTCCCCGCCTGGGCAACAGGCGGCCGAGCAGCACCGCGGTCAAGACCGCGCCGCCGAGCTCGGGCAGGAAGAGCAGCCCGATCCGAAGCGGCCCGTGCTCGTCTGCGAGCAGATTCGCCGTCAGGTCGATCGCCGATACCGAAGCGGCGGCAGCGAACAGGGCGACCACGATGCCCGCGACCGGAATCGTGCTCGAGAACATCGTCCGCACGGTCAACAACGGCCGGCTGGCGCGGAACTGATACACGGAGAGCACCACGATCAGCGCCAGCCCGCCGACCAGCGGCCCGAAGGCCTGCGCACTGAAGAACGCGTGACTGGAGAGCTCCGAGGCGCCGAAGAACGCGGCCGCGGACCCGGCCGCCGCCAGCCCGATCGCGAGCGGGTCGCGCGGCGCGCTCGGATCAGCGGGCGGCGCATCCTCGAACGTCAGCAGCGAGAGCAGGAACGCGACCAGCGCGATCCCGGCCACGACCGCGAACAGCGGCCGCCACCCGTTCTCCTCCGCCTGGATCCCGCCGATCGTCGGGCCTGCCGCCACCGCGCCGAATATGCCCATGCTCATGATCGTCGCCGTCTCCCGCAGCTTCGTCAGCCCGAAGCCGAGCGCCAACGGCGGCACCGCCGCGATCAGCATCAGACTGGTCGCGAGGCCCTGCAACACCCGACCGGCGATGAACGTCGCCGCATCCTGCGCCGCCAGCGCCAGCACCGACCCGACGACCAGCAAGAGGGCGTAGAGCACGAGCATCCGCCGCTGCGGCAACAGCTGCGAGAACTGCACCGCCAGCACCGTCCCGACCGCGTATGCCGCGTTCGCCATCCCCGAGCTCAGGCTCATCGTCTGCCCGCTCATGTGCAGGTCGCGACTGATCAGCGGCACCAACGGCTGCAGCGCCGCCGACAGCGCCAGATACGGAAGCAGCGCGAAGATCACCATCGCCGCCACCGCCGGATACCGGCCCGCCAGCGGTCCCTGCCGAATCCCCCTCGCCACCCCTGCAGTCAACCATCAGCCGGCACCCGCACGCTTCAGACCCTCGTGTCCCCCAAGCGTCCTGCGGCGTGGGCCGAACCGGCAGTCTGCCGAAAAGGGCCGCGAATACCCTCGTCGGCGGCAGTCGCTCTCAGCGTATTCTCACCCAGGCGTGAGTGAATCCCCGGCCGTGCGAGCCCCGCTCACGACCCGGTGGATGACGCTGACCCTCGTCTTCCTGCTGACCGTCCTCGTCACGTCGACGAGCGGCGGAGCCTCCGCCCAGGGTCACCGGCCGGTGGCACGGGCGGCCGCAGCGCCGACGCGCGTCTCCGTGACGCTGGTCGATTTCCGGTTCCGCTTCTCCCGCCTCGTACTGCCGCCGGGGAAGGTCGTCTTCGACGTCGTCAATCGGGGTGCAGTCGCCCACGATCTCGTGTTCGCGAAGGGCGACCGCACCCGCGTGCTCCAGCCGGGGCGGAGGCAGACGATCACGGTGAGCTTCTCGAAGGCCGGCGTATACCGGTTCTACTGCAGCGTTCCCGGCCATCGCGCGCTCGGCATGAACGGGACGCTCCAGGTCAGGCCGAAACCGGTGCCGAAGCCGAAGCCCGGCAAGGTCGCAAACGGCGGAACGGTGCAACCGGCGACGTCCAGCTCGCCGGCCGCCGCAGTGGCGCTGACCCCGATCGCGAGCGGGCTCGGGCCGCTGACCGACGTCACCTCTCCGCCGAACGATCCGGACCGGCTGATGGTCGTCCAGCAGGACGGGCTCGTCCTGCTCGCCAAGAACGACGCAATCCAACCGCGGCCGTTCCTCGACCTGCGATCGGTCGTCCGCGCCGACGGGGAGAAAGGACTGCTCTCGATCGCCTTCGCTCCCGACTACGAAGCCAGCGGCCTGCTCTACGCCGACTACAACGACCTGAACGGCAATCTGCGCATCGTCGAATACCACCGAACCGCCGGCGATCCGGACAGCGCCGATCCCGACGGCCGCGAGCTGCTCCGGATCATCAAGCCGACCGCCAACCACAACGGCGGAGGCCTCCAGTTCGGCCCCGACGGAGACCTCTACGTCTCCGTGGGCGACGGCGGGGCCGACCCGCCACGAATCCCGGTCGGCGTCACGGGCCAGACCCTCGACGACCTCTTCGGCAGCATCCTCCGCATCGACCCCCGCCGGGGCAGCCCGTACGCCATCCCGCCGACCAATCCCTTCATCGCCACGCCTGATGCTCGCCCCGAGATCGTCGCCTACGGGCTTCGCAACCCGTGGCGATTCTGGATCGACTCGCAAACGAACACGATGCTGATCGGAGACGTCGGCGAGAGCACGCGGGAGGAAATCGACCGACTCCCCCTCGACCAGCTCGGCCTCAACTTCGGCTGGCCGTGCAAGGAAGGAACGGCGACACCCGACGTCCTCATGCCGGCCGGCTGCAAGACCGCTGCCCTCACCGCGCCCCTGTACGAGTACCCCCACTCGCCGACCCGCTGCTCGATCACCGGCGGCATCACGCTCCGCGACCCGCGCCTCCCCGCTCTCGACGGCCTCTATCTCTTCTCCGACCTCTGCGACGGGCACATCTACACGATCAACTCGACCGCAACACCGGTCATGGAACACCCGCTCGGCGTCGCCGCCGCCCAACCGACCAGCTTCGGCGCTGACGCCCTCAACCGCGCCTACGTCACCACCGCCACCGGCATCGTCTTCCGGCTCGACCCCGCTCAGTGAGAGTCCTCCGAGCTGGGCGGCCCGCCCGGGCGCTTCGCGTCCGCCCACGCTCGCCTAGCTCGCAACCGACCTCGCGGCGCTAGGAGACTGCGGCGATCGCCTGCCCGAGCATCCCAATCGACTCCAGGTCGTCGTGCAACGGGGGCCACAGCATGATCGTGTCCAGACCGAGCGACTCGAGGCTCGCAAGCTGCCCATCGATCTCGTGAGGCGTACCGACCAGCCACGCCTCGGGCAGCGTCTCGAGTGCCGTCGCTCGGGAGGACTGCTCGAGGCCGAGAAAGCGGCAGATACGGCCCGCTCGTTCCTCGAGATCGGCTGGATCGGTTCCGCACACGAATCCGGTGAGCAGGGAAAGCCGCATCGTGGCCGGGTCTCGATTCGATCGCGTGCATGCCTCCTGCAGCCGCTTCTTGTGCTGTCGAATCTCGTCGGCGGTGCCCGCAGCGAGGTTGTACTCGTCCGCCCAGCGGGCCGCGAGGTCGAGGCTGCGAGGCGCGCCGCTGCCTCCGAGCACGAGCCTCGGTCGCGACCGTACGGGTTTCGGGCGGGCGTCGTTGTTTTCGAGCCTGTAATGGCGCCCGTGGAAGGTGAAGGGGCCGGCAGCCCAGGAGCTCGTGATGATCTCGAGCTGCTCCTCGAGCATCTCCAACCTGACGGGAAGCGCCGGGAGCTCGAAGCCGTACGCGTGGTGCTCGTCCGGATACCAGCCGGCGCCGATGCCGACGTCGATCCTGCCGTCGGAGATGTGGTCGGCCGTGACCGCGAGCTTCGCGAGCACAGAGGGATGCCTGAAGGTGACGGGAGAGACGAGCGTTCCGAGGCGAATGCGCGAGGTCGTTGCGGCGAGACCGCAGATCGTCCCCCAGGCATCGAGTGCATCCCGGCCGCTCCCGGCGTCTTCGGACAGGTAGTGGTCGGACCGGTAGAGGGCTGCGAAGCCGTGGTCTTCGGCGATCCGGGCGAGGTCGAGCCATTGCTGCCAGGAGACGCCCTCCTGGCCCTCGACATTGAGGACGACCTCGAGGCTCACGCCGGCGCCGCAGACGCCCGCGCGCCCGTCGCATGCATCAGCGCCAGCGTTTTCCGGTAACCCTCCTCCACCCACTCGACGATGTCCTCGTCGGCCGGTGCCGGGCCGAGCTCGAGGCTGAGGGAGCCCTCGAATCCCGTGTCCACGAGGACGGACAGGTACTCGCGCAGAGGAGCTGTGCCACGCCCCGGCGGAAGATTCTCGTACACCTCGCCGTGGCAATCCGAGATGTGGGCATGGCTGATCCGGCCGGCGAGGGCAGCGATCTGCCCGGGCTCGACCTTCATCGCCCAGAGGTGGTTGAGATCGAGGTTCACCTTGCAAGCGCCGAGGTCGACCTCGTCGACGAACCGGTTCACCGTCGGTATCGAGTTGAGGAACGCGTACGTCCAGTGCTCCAGCTCGAGCGCGATCTCGAGGCCCAGGCCCTCGGCGTGCGCGGCGATCTCGCGGACGTTCCGCACGGCGGCGGCCCACTGATCCGGCGCCGGAATGATCTCGTTCTGCCAGATGTACTCGCCGATCACGAGCAGCAGGTTGCTCGCGCCCAGCCGGCCCGCGAGATCCAGATGCGCCTTGGCCCGCTCGACGTGAAAGCGCTGAACGGAGACGTTGTAGTCGCCGCCGACTCCGAGCGAGACGCAGATCGCCGATCGAACCGGTAGGCCAACGTGCCCGACCTCGTCGATGAACGCCTGCACCTCCGCGGACGATCGGCCGACCGGGTCGAACGCGACGTCGATCGCGTCGAAACCGATCTCCTTCGCTTTCGCGAGACCCTTCGGCCCCTGAAAGGGCGTGCCTTCCCAAACGGCGTCGACCAGCGCGATTTCCATCGTCATCCCCCCGCTCCGGCCTCGACAGCGGTCAGCGAGCGCAGGAACCCCGGTGTGGCGGCCACGACCTCGTCGTAGTACTGGGGCGCGAATTCCCCCTGCTCCTCCGGGACGGTCGCCAACCGGCTTCGGTCACGCGGCGGGTCGACCTCCGCGGTGAGATGCCCGTCGTAGCCGATCTCGTCGAGCGCGCGGATGACGGACTCCCAGTCGATCGAGCCTTGGCCCGGGGGGCGCCGGTTGCTGTCGGCGACGTGGAAATCGGCCATTCGCGAACCGACTGCGCGAATGGCCGACAGCGGATCCTCTTCTTCCTGGTTCATGTGGTACGTGTCGAGACAGACGCCGACGTTCGGCAGGTCGACGTCCTCGACCATCGCGAGCGCCTGGTCGGCGCGGTTGAGCAGGTAGGTCTCGAAGCGCGTGATCGGCTCGACCGCGATCCGGACGCCGCGTTCGCCGGCGAACTCGCCGGCGGCCTTGAGGCCTTCGACGCACCATTGCCATTCCGCGTGGGGCGATGCGAGCGGTTGCGTCTTGCCGATCGTCGACGGCACACAGCAGAGCACTCGGCCGCCGAGATCGGCGACCAGCTGGATCGTGTCCTCGAGGTAGCGCTGCGTCCCGATCCGGACGTACCGATCGGGGTGGACCATGTCCCGCCCACCGTGTTCCATCAAGGTCACGGCTCCCCAGAGGACGATGCCGTGCCGGTCGAGGATCTCTCGCACCTCGCCGGCGTCGTACTGGTCGGGCTCGCCGTTGATCTCGAGCCCGTCGTAGCCGGAAGCCGCGAGGCGCGCCACGGTCTTCTCGAGCGGCTCTCGCCGCATCCAGTGGATCATCGAGAGCTTCATCAGCTCGGCGCGCCGGCGCGCCGCTGTTCGAGCGTGGTCAGGTTGGGAGGGTCGACAAGCCAGGAAAGCGACGCGCTCGGCTCGGTCCAGATCGCGCCGCGGAGAAGCTCGACCGTCCGTTCGAGTCCCTCCATGACCGGAGCGAGCGGGTCTTCGTGCTCGATGCTCAGAACCCCGTCGTAGCCGACGACGCGCAGGGTCGAGACCAGCTCCTTCCAGAAGGTGGCGTCGTGGCCGTAGCCGACGGTGGCGAAGCGCCACGACCGCAGGGGGTCGCCCTGGTCGGTGGTCGCGAGCACGCCGTCGCGGGCGGTCCTGCCGAGGTCGATGTAGGTGTCCTTGGCGTGGACGTGGAAGAGCATCCCGCGCTCTCCGAGCTCGCGGGCGACGACGAGCGGGTCGGAGAGCTGCCACCAGAGGTGGCTGGGATCGAAGTTCGAGCCGACGTTCTCCCCGCAGGCCTCGCGGAGGCGGAGAAGCGTCTCGAGGTTGAACACGCAGTCGCCGGGGTGCATCTCGAACGCGAGCCGGACGTGATGCTCGGCGGCGAATGCGGCCTGTTCTTGCCAGAAGGGGATGATCCGCTCGGACCACTGCCATTCCAGAAGCTCGGTGAAATAGGTAGGCCAGCCGGTCGACACCCAGTTCGGGTACTCGCCGCCGTCCGGGGTTCCCGGGCAGCCGGCGAACAGGCAGATTTGCTCGACGCCGAGCCGCTCGGCGGCGAGCACCGTCTTTCTGTAGACGGCGAGGGCGCGCTCGGCGTAGGCCGGGTTCGGGTGGAGCGCGTTGCAGTGGCAGCTGAGGGCGCTGATCTCGAGGCCGTAATGGCCGAGGTCCGACTTCAGCCGCTCGACCGCGCCGTCATCGGAGACGATCTCGTCGAGGCCGACATGCCAGTCCGAGGAGAACTCGCCGGTTCCGAGCTCGACGCAATCGAGCCCGAGCCTCTGACAGATGCCGAAGGCCTCTGCGCGCTCGTGGTTGCCGATCACTCCGGTGAGGAGGCCGAGTTTCACGGATGAGCTCCTTTCGGTTGCGTGTCTGATGAGGGCGGCGACGTCACGGGCCGCCTCGGCGGAGGAGGAAGCGCTCGACGCCGCCGATCCGAAGTACGACCACGAAGACGAGCGTCGCGATCCCGATGAAGAGCGCCGAGGCTGCCCCGAGCCCGGGCGAGATCGACGTGCGCAAGCCTGAGTAGATGAAGACGGGCAGAGTCTGGTTTGCCGACGTCGTCAGGACCTGGCTGAGGACGAAATCGGTGATGCTGAGGACGAAGACGATGATCGCGCCGGTGACGATTCCCGGCGTCATCAGCGGCAGGCGGATGAACAGGAACTCTTCGACCGGGTCCGCGCCGAGGGTGGCCGCGGCAGCGGGGAGCTCCGGGTCCTGATCCTCCATCGCCGACAGGATCGGCCAGATCATGAATGGGAGATTGACGATGCCGATCGCGACGCCGACCGCGGTCAGATGCTGGTACACGCCCAGCTGGGCGAAGATCTCGAAGAACGAGAACGCCGAGACGATGATCGGCGTGCTCAGGCCGAGCGAGAGGGCCAGGATGACGACGAGCCGTTTGCCCACGCCGACCTTCGGGAGCCCGAACGCCGCGGGGACGCCGCAGACGAGGCTCACCGCGACGGCGACGAGCGCGACGTGGAAGGAGTGGAGCAGGGCGTTCCAGGTCGGGCCGTCGCGGACGATCTCGCCGTACCAGTCCAGGGTGAAGCCGTGCGGAGGGAAGACGATCTGCCGTCCCACGGTGACCGAGGCGACCAGGACGATCACGGTCGGTCCGACGAGCAGTACCACTCCTGCTGAGGTGAGCAGATGCCGGACCGGGATCCTGGCGCGCACGCTTTTCACAGCGCCCGTCGCTTAAGGCGGAGGCGGCCGAGCACGAGGATGAGGCCGGCGCCGGCCGTGACGAGGCCGATCAGGATGACGCCTGTTGCTGCCCCCTGGGGCGGATTGCCGATCGCCAGGTAACGGTTCTGGAGGAAGTTCGCCAGGTAGTCCTTGAGGCCCTGACCGAGGATCTGCGGGTCGGCGAAGTCGCCCATCGCGAGCGCCCAGCACGCCGCGAGCGCACCGAACGCGGCCGAGCGAAGCTGCGGGAGGATGACGTGGAGGAACGTCCGGTAAGGACGGGCTCCGAGCGTGCTCGCGGCGTGCTCCAGCTCGGTGTCGAGGCGAAGGACGGCCGGCAGGAGAATCACGACCGCTGCCGGCAGCAGCACCTGGACGGCGCCCAGCCCGATCGCCCAAAGCGTTCCGACCAGGTCCGGCGGCGCGATGCTGAGGCGCTCGCAGATCCAGGTGAGCGGGCCGCGCGGGCCGAGAACCGCGAGCCAGCCGAACGTTCGCGTGATGTCGCCGGTCAGGTAGGGGACGAAGATGACGACCATCAGAGCGAGGCGAGTCCACCGCTTTCGACTCCTCGCCATGACCAGGCTGAACGGGATCGCGAGGAGGACGGCGATCACGGCAGTGATGCTCGCCATCGTGATCGTGCGGACGAGATCGTTCTGAAACTGCCGGTCGTGAACGATCGCCGAGTACTCGCCGAAGCTGAACTTCCCCTGGATCCCGAGGAAGGTGTCGTACGAATGGAGCGACGCCCAGGCGAGAAATCCGATTCCCGCGGCGAGCAGCCCGACCAGAGCCAGCGCGGGGCCGATCAGCAGCACGGGGGCCGCCGTGCGGATCCGCCGTCCGACGGCGGAGCGCCGGATCGAGATCAGGCCGTCGACGAGGCGCCAGCGGATCGGGACATGGTCGGGCCGACCGATCGCAACCTGTGAGGTGTGCACCTAGGTGGGCTCCTTCGGGATCACCGCGGCCTCGCCGGCGTTCCACGCCACCTGCACGCGGTCTCCGACCCGTACCTCCAATGTGTCGCGCATCGTCGTGTGCACGCTGACCGTGAACGTCTCGAGCGCAACCTGGACGAAGATGCCGGTGCCGTCGAAAGCCGCGAAGACGACCTCACCCGAGAGGGCGTTGTCGAACACGTTCGGGTCGGCGGTCCCCGGGAGTAGCCGGAGCCGTTCCGGCCTGAGCAAGAGCGTGGCCGGCCCTTCGCGCGCGTCGCGGTCGACCAGCAGGCGAAGCTCGCCGGTGGTGAACAGCTTGCGGTCTCCAACCGCTCGTACCTCACCGGCGAGCAGGACCGGGTCGCCCAGGAAGGCGGCGACGAAATCGTTTGCCGGGCGGTCGTAGATCTCCCGGCCGTGACCGACCTGGATGACACGGCCCTCGTTCATGAGGGCGACTCGATCGCTCACGAACAGCGCCTCGTGCTGGTCGTGGGTGACGTTGACGATCGTCACTCCGAGCTCGCGATGGAGGCGGGTGAGTTCGAGCTGCATGTCCTCGCGGAGCCGTCGGTCGAGGGCGGACAGCGGCTCGTCGAGGAGCAGAAGCCGCGGCTTGTAGACGAGCGAACGGGCGAGTGCGACCCGCTGACGTTGCCCTCCGCTCAGCTCGCTGATCATCCGGTCGCCGATGTCCGGGAGCTGTACGAGCTCGAGCACGTCGCGAACGGCGGCGGCAATCTCGGCCTTCGAGCGGCGCCGCATCCGCAGCGAGAAGGCGATGTTCTCCGCGACCGACATGTGCGGGAACAGCGCCAGCGACTGGAACACGACCGCGAGCTCCCGTTCGAACGTCGGGACGCCCCGCATCGAGGCTTCCCCGATCAGCACCTCACCAGCGTCTGGCTCGATCAGGCCGGCGACGATCCGTAGGACGGTGGTCTTCCCCGAGCCGGAGGGCCCGAGCAGAGTGAAGAACTCACCGTCGCGGATGCTGAGCGAGACCCTGTCCAGAGCCGTCACGTCTCCAAACTTCTTCGAGACACCTCGGAGCTCAACCATCGTCTTCGCGTCGGTGTTCATGGGCCCGGCGTCCGGCGTCGAACGGCTGGAAGTCTCACCTTCGCCGAGGACGACCGCTGTGGGATCGCTCAGGTGAGAGAGACGGTCTCCACCCGATCGGGCCGGGTGGAGACCATCGGTCGCTGCATCGCTCGCGGTACGCAGCGTCCTACTTGATCGCGTTCTCGAACGCCAGCTGCCACTGGTCGTTGTACTTGGCGATCAGCGGGATCGGCGCGACGACGCCGTTCGCCGCCTTGATCTGGGCGGCCGAGCGCGGGAATGCGCGCGGCTGCGTCTTCATGTAGGCCGGTACCGGCGTACCGGGGACGGTCGGGAGCAGCCCCTGATCCTTCGCCAGATAGGCCTGGGTCGCCGCGCTGTACAGGTAGTTGGCGAAGACCTGGGCGTAGTAGTAGTTCTCCGGCGGGATGCCCTTGTGGATGTAGTAGGCATCCGCGACCAGGAACATCCCGTCGCGCGGAACGACGAGCGCGAGCTTCGCGCCCGAGGTGATCGCGCTGATCACGTTGCACGTGCAGGTGACCGCGATCGAGGCGTTCCCGTTCGTCAGCGCGGTCGTCACGTCCTGACCGTTGCCGAGCGCAGTCAGATTCGGCTTCAGCTCGCGGATCCGCTTCCACACCGGATCCATGCTCCTCGGCGCGTTCTTCGCCGGGTCGATGCCCATCGACTTCGCCAGGGGAAACGCCGTGCTCCAGAACGTCTGGTCGAGGACGATCGACCGCTTGTACTTCGGCTTGAAGATGTCGGCCCACTTCGTGATCTCGCTCGGCCTGACCTTGGTCGTGTTCACGACCAGTGAAACCGTCACCGAGTACGGGTTCGCGTAGGCCCAGCTCTTCGCGTCTTTCGGCGTCCCCTGCGGCGCCGCGATCGCGAACACGGCCTTGGCCATGTTCGGAGCGAGCTTCGGGCTGATCGGAAGGGTCAGCCCCCGCACCGCGTCGAGGTACGCCCGCTGCTGCGCCTGCATGCTCGCATCAGCCTGCGGCCGGATCCCCGAGCGGATCTGCTGGTCGATCTTCTGGTAACTGACCAGCTCGTCCGTGGTGTCCCAGTGCACGCCGACGCCGGTCGCCTTCGTGAACTGCTTTGCCACCGTTGCCGCGAACGCTTTCTGGTACGGCCCGCTCCAGACGCGGACGGTGATGAACTTCGGCTTCTTCGCCGGCTTCGTCGTGTCGACGGCAGGCGGATTCGTGATTGCGGACAGGCCCGGCGGCGTGTTCGCGACGTTCCCGGCGACTGCGAGCCCGGTGAGCACGGCGGCCGTAGCGATCGCCGCCGCTCCAAGCACGAACCATCGCTTTCGATGTTGCATCGCTTCCCTCCGTTGTTCGGATCGCCAACCTGCGCTTGCGATTCGGCGTACGGCTCCACAGCTACGCGGTCAGAGGCACCTCCTTAGCTCCCGCGGGCCGAGGTCGTGGTCGCGACATAGGCCGGGTCGTCGTCGACGAGCCAGGCCGTTTTGGCGCTCGGCTCCCGCCAGATGCAGTCCTTGAGGATCGCCACCGACCGCTCGAGCGCCTCGTCGATCGGCGCGAGCGGATCCTCGTGCTCGACGCTCAGGACTCCGTCGTAGCCGACCGAGCGAAGCTCGCCGACGAACGCCCGCCAGAACCCGACGTCGTGGCCGTAGCCGAGGGTGGTGAACCGCCACGCCCGCTCGACCGCGGTGTGCGAAGCGTGCTCCAGCACCCCCGCGCGAGCGACGACCAGGGGATCGACGAACGTGTCCTTGGCGTGGACATGGAAGAGCGCGCCGGCGCGGGCGATCTCCCTCACGACGAGAATCGGATCCATGCCCTGCCACCAGAGATGGCTCGGGTCGTAGTTGGCCCCGATCGCCGGCCCGCAGGCATCGCGCAACCGAAGGAGCGTCGGCAGGTTGTACACCGACATCCCCGGATGCATCTCGATCGCGATGCGGACGCTCCGCTCCTCGGCGTAGACGGCGAGGCCGGTCCAGTACGGGATCAGCCGCTCCGCCCACTGCCACTCGAGCAGATCGGCGAAATAGCCCGGCCACGGCGTCGTGATCCAATTCGGGTAGTGGCCATCCGGCTCGCCGGGACACCCCGAGAAGCAGACGACATTCTCGACGCCGAGCGCCGAGGCCGCGTCGATCGTCCGGCGAAGGACCCCGTCGGCGCGGGCTGCGTAGGCCTCCTGGGGGTGGAGCGGGTTGCCGTGACAGCTCAGCGCCGAGAGCTCCAGCCCGGCCTCGTCGAGATCGGCCCTGAGGTCCGCGACCGCCGCGTCCTCGCCGAGCCGATCGAGACCCGCATGGGCGTCGGTCGTGAACTCCCCCGTCCCCAACTCGACCGCGTCGAAGCCCAGTTGCTTCACCCGTGCGAACGCCGAGGCGCGGTCGAGGGCCCCCAGCACCCCGGTCAGCAGGCCGAGCTTCATCGCCTGCCGGGCACTCCGAGACTCGACACGATCACCAAGGCGTGGTATCTACCAGACAAACATTTGTCTGAAAAGACACCTAATTGTCCATAGATGAACAGAAGTTCAGGCCGGGTAGGCGAGCGCGGTTACCCCGGTCGATCGGCCCGACCGGCGCCTCGCTGACACTCGGTCCGCTGCAGCGGCGCATCATCAGCGCCGTCGTGCGCGCCGGGGCGCTCACGCGGGCGGACATCGCCCGCGAGCTCCGCCTCAGCCGCTCGAATCTCTCGCCCGTGATTCTGGGTCTCGTCGCCGATCGCCTTCTGGTCTCCGTCGGCCGGGACGAATCGCGCGGCGGTCGACGGGGCGACCTGCTCGGCGTCGCGGGAGCGGAGTCGGCCGTGGTTGCAGGCGTCGAGATCGACGTCAACCGCATCCGCGTGCTCCTGGCGACCCTCGGCCTGGAGGCAGTCGCGACCAGGCTCGAAGCCGTGGAGACGACCGCCGATCCGGCGAGGACGCTCGAGCTCGCCGCGGCGCTGATCACGGATTCGCTCGATCCTTCGTGTGGGCCGCTGATCGGCGTTGGCCTTTCGCTCCCCGCCGCCATCGACGCCGACCGGGGAGTGCCGGCCGTCGCGCCCGCCATGCCGCAGTGGGTCGATTTCCCCGTTGTCGACCGGCTCGCCGAGCTCCTCTCCACTCGCGTGTTCATGGACAGCGACCTGAACGCGCTGGCGCTTGCGGAAATGACCGTCCGGCACCATCCGCCTCTCGGCCCCGCGTTCCTCGTCGTCAAGGCACACGAGGGGGTCGGGTGCGGAATCGTCATCAACAACTCCGTGTTTCGAGGCAGCCAGGGCTCGGCCGGCGAGATGGGACACATCTGCGTCGACCCCGACGACGCGACGATCTGCGCCTGTGGTCATCGAGGCTGCCTCGAGGCCGTCGTCTCACCGGCGAATCTGGCCGTTCGCGCCCGCGAGCTTGCTCGAACCGAGCGCAGCCCGGCGCTCGGCCCGCTCCTCGCGGAGCCCGAGCTGACCATGGATGCGATCGGCCAGGCGGTGCTCGAAGGAGACCCGGTCGCCGCCTCGCTCATGCGCGAGCTCGGGATGCGGATCGGATTCGTGCTCGCCGGAGCGATCTCGTTCTTCAACCCGTCGTCGATCGTGATCAGCACGGCCCGGATGCTCGGCAGCCAAGTGCTCCTGGGCGCGATTCGCCACGGCGTCTACGAGCGCGCCTTCGCCGGCGCCACCCGACGTCTTCAGATCGTCGAGTCCGGCCTGGGCGACGATGCCGTGGCCGTCGGCGCGGCGGCGCTCGCCCGAGATGGCTTCCTCGGTACCGCGGGACGGGTCGCGTCGAGCCGAGGCGTCGCCCAGCCGGTCGTGATCGGCTGACGGCGGGCCCGGTGAACGGCGCCGGCCTTCCTTCCGCGGCCAGACCGGGACGGCGGGTGGGCGGACGCGCACGGCGCCTCTTGATCCTCGTCGGGCCGGTGCTCCTCATCGAGACGATGTTCTTCACGGCCGTCGCCCCGCTCCTTCCCCACTACGAGAAGAGCCTCGGCCTGTCCAAGCTGGAGGCGGGCATCCTGGTCGGCAGCTACGGCGCAGGCTGCTTCGCGGGTGCGATTCCCGGCGGTGTGTGCGCGTCCTGGTTCGGCGTCAGGCCGACCATGCTGACGGGCCTGATCCTCCTGGGCGGCCTGAGCGTCGTCTTCGCGTTCGCGAGCTCGATCTGGCTGCTCGACGCCGCTCGCTTCGGGCAAGGCATCGGCGCCGCCCTGGCCTGGACCGGCGCCCTCTCCTGGCTGGTCATGGAGGGATCACGCGAGCGCCGAGGCGAGCTCATCGGGATCGCGACCGCAGCGGCCGCCGCCGGAGCGCTGCTCGGCCCCGCCCTCGGCGGGCTTGCGAGCGTTGTCGGCACCCGGCCCACATTCGCCTCGGCGGCGCTCCCCGCGGTCGCACTCGGAGGTGCGTGCTTCCTGGTTCCCGGGCCCGACAAGCGGTTCCCGCAGCCGGCGAGCTCACTGCTCACCGCGATCCGACGCCCCCGGCTCGTCGTCGGCCTGTGGCTCATGACCCTCGCCTCGCTTGCGCTCGGCACTCTCGACGTTCTCGCCCCGCTCCGCCTCGGCCACCTCGGCATGTCGGGCGCAGCCATCGGGGCGATCTTCTTCGCGGCCGCAGCGACCCAGACCGGCGCGAACATCTTCGTCGGCCGCCATGCAGATCGACGAGGGCGCAGCGCAACGCTCACGCTGATCCTGACAGCAGCCGTCCTCGTGGCGCTCGGGCTCATGGTCGCGCGAAACCAGTGGCTGCTCGCCCTCCTGGTCGTGTGCGCAGGAACCGTGTTCGGAGCCTTCTTCGCGCCGTCCATGGCCCTGGTCGCCGACGAGGCAGAGCTCGCCGGCCTCGAGCTCGTGCTCGTCCTCGCGCTGCTCAACGTCGCCTGGTCGCCCGGGCAGCTGGTCGGCTCGACCGGCAGCGGCGCACTCGCGAGCGCAACCGGGGACGCCGTCCCCTACCTCGTCCTCGCCGTCCTCTGCCTCGCCTCGCTCGCCCTGCTCGGCCGGCTCGCGACCCCGACGCAACCCGGGAGCGCTCCGCCTCCGGATCCGCCGGCGCCCGTCCGCCGGTGAGAGCCGGCCTGCTCGAGCACGCTGCCATACTCGTGCCCTCGTGACGCGCCCGCACTACCGGCCCGCCGACGCGCTGACGTATCCGCGGTTCAGCGGAATCCGCACGTTCATGCGGCTCCCCCACGTCACCGAGCTCGACGGCGTCGACGCGGCCGTCTGCGGAATCCCCTTCGACACCGCGACGAGCTTCCGAGGCGGCGCGCGCTTCGGCCCCGAAGGGATCCGCTCGGCATCGGTGCTCCTGCGCCCCTACCACTCCGGTCTCGCGATCGACATCTGCAGCCAGCTCTCGATCGTCGACTACGGCGACCTGCCGGTCGCACCCGGCGACACCGAAGGCACCTACCGGCGAATCGAGGAGTCACTCGCCCCGATCGCCGGCACAGGGGTCTTCCCGCTCGCGCTGGGCGGCGACCACTCGATCACACTGGCCGAGCTCAGAGCACTTGCACGCCACCACGGTCCGCTCGCGCTCGTCCAGCTCGATGCACACGCGGACACCTGGGAGAGCTACTTCGACCAGCGCTACTTCCACGGCACGACGTTCAAGCGGGCCGCCGAGGAAGGCGTGATCACCCCCTCGGCCTCGATCCAGGCCGGTATGCGAGGCCCCCTCTACGCAGCGGAGGACCTCGCCGTCTCCAGCGAGCTCGGCTTCCAGGTCATTCCGGCAGAGGAGCTCCGAGCCCTCGGCCCTCAGGCTTTCGGGGCGACTGTGCTCGAGCGAGTCGGCGAGCACCCTGTCTTCCTCTCGTTCGACGTCGACTTCCTCGACCCCGCCTTTGCCCCCGGCACGGGCACACCGGAGATCGGGGGCTTTTCGACCGCGGAGGCCGCTGCCTTCCTTCGCTCCCTGCGCGGGATCGCGCTCGCAGGCGCCGACGTCGTCGAAGTGTCACCGGCCTACGACGGACCTGGACAGGTGACCGCCGTGGCCGCGGCAAACGTCGCCTGGGAGCTTCTGGCGCTCAGAGCAGCCGGTCGTCCGCCGAGCCGCCCCCAGCCAGAGAGGCGGACGCGCCGCCCGAGATGACGTAGTTTCGTCTCTCGGGCGGCTGGCGAGCCGCTTACGGAGAAGAACCGACTACCCGCTGAGTAGCGACGCGCTCACGGTCCCTGCTCCGGGCGCCGCCTGATGTCGCCCGTCGCTGCTGTGTCTCGGGTGCGCAAACGGTCGTTCACGCGCCCGACTCGATCAAGGAGCGGAGGGGCTCAGTCGAGGCCGTCGACGAAGCCGGCGATCCGGTCCAGCGCCTGCTCGAGATTCGTCCGCGAGTTCGCGTAGGAGATGCGCAGGTTGTCACGGCCCACCTGTCCGAATGCGGAGCCAGCGAGCAGGGCGACCCCTGCCTCTTCGAGAAGGCGGGCAGCGAGCTCGTCAGCCGAGAGCGGAAGCGAGCCGACGTTGGGAAAGGTGTAAAAGGCTCCCGCAGGCCGGCGGCAACTGATCGACGGGATCTCGTTCAGCCGATCGACGACGAGCCGCCGGCGGACACGGAATTCCTCGACCATCGCTTGCACCGAGTCCTGGGGGCCGCTGAGCGCGGCCACACCCGCGAGCTGGACGAACGGTGGCACGCAGGAGGTCGAGTTCACGAAGAACCGGACGAGCGGATCGATCAGCGGCTGCGGGACGGCGGCGAAGCCACAGCGCCAGCCGGTCATCGCGTACGCCTTGGAGAAGCCGTCGAGGAGGATCGTGCGTTCGAGCATTCCCGGTTGAGAGGCGATGCTCGTGAACTCGCCTTCGTAGACCAGGCGCGAGTAGACCTCGTCCGAGAGCACCCATGCGTCGGAGTCGCGTAGCAGCGCTGCCGCTTCCGCGATCGTCGTCGGATCGATCACGCCGCCGGTCGGATTGTGCGGCGAGTTGAGGATCACGAGCTTCGTCCGCGGCGACAGGCGCGCGTCGAGCTCGCCGACGTCGAAGACGAAGTCGTTCTCCTCGTGCAGCGGAAGCGGCACCGGCACTGCGCCCGCCCACGAAATCGCGGACTCGTAGATCGGGAACCCGGGGTCCGGGTAGATCACCTCGTCGCCCGGGTCGCACACCGACAGGATCGTGAAGAAGAGGAACGGCTTCGCCCCGGTTGCGATCAGCACCGAGGCCGGCTGGACGTCGACGCCGCGGCTGTCCGACAGGTACGACGCCGCCGCCTCACGCAGCTCGGCGAGCCCTGCCGACGGGCAGTAGTGCGTCTGCCCGGCGCGCATCGCCTCGAACGCAGCCTCGCACACGTGCGCCGGAGTCTCGAAATCGGGCTCCCCGATCTCCAGGTGGATCACGTCGCGCCCTTCCCGCTCGAGCTCCTTCGCCCTGGCGAGCACGCTGAACGCGCTCTCGGTACCCAGCCGAGTCAGGCTCGCTGACAGCCTGGATGTCGCCACGTCTGCCACGGCGTAGAGCCTAGCCCGAGCTCGCCAAGCGACGGGCAGCGGCTTCGAAGGCCTGCCTCACAGGGACAACCTCGGTCGGGCGCTCGTCGTCGCCGTTCTTCAGCTTCTTCCCGTCACTGCAGGCCGCCACGGACGGAGGTGATTCGTCCGGTGTTGAAGCCGAGCCAGTGCATCCTGCCGATGTAGCGGGCGTGCTCGACCTTCAGGCAGCGGTCCATGATCACCGTGACGCCGCCGTCCTCGGCGATGCTCGCCGCCTCCTCGTTGACGACGCCGAACTGGCACCAGAGGGTTGCAGCGGAGGTCGCGACCGCCTCCCGGGCGATCGCCGGCAGCGCGTCCGGGGCTCGAAAGACGTCCACGATGTCGATCGGGACGGGCACATCCGACAGGCTCGGGTAGCTCGGCTCGCCGAGGACCTCGGTCTCGCGGGGATTCACCGGGAACACCTGGTAGCCGTGACGCTTGAGGTAGTAGCCGACGAAGTTGCTCGCGCGGAGCTCGTTGCTCGACAGTCCCACGACCGCGACCGTCCGGGCGCTGTAGAGCACGCGCTGGATCGTCAAGGGGTCCTGGTATCGGGCGAGATCGGTCATCTGCCTCGGCGAAAGGCCTGGTCGAGGTCCCAGATCAGGTCCTCGACCGATTCGGTGCCGACCGACAGTCTGACCGTTCCGGGGCCGACGCCGGCCGCCGCGAGCTCCGCGTCGCCGAGCTGGCGATGCGTCGTGCTGGCGGGATGGATGATCAGGCTCTTGGAGTCACCGACGTTGGCGAGGTGGGACCAGAGCGTCACGTTGCGAATCAGGTCTTGCCCGCCTTTTCGGCCACCCACGCAGTCGAACGAGAACACCGCCCCCGCTCCGAGCGGGAGGTACTTCTCGACGAGCGGCGCGTATCGGCTCCCCGGCAGACCGGGATAGGTGACATTCGACGCCAGTGCGTGCGACGCCAGGAACTCGGCCACCGCTCGGGCGTTGCTCGCATGGCGCTCCATTCGCAGCGACAGCGTCTCGACGCCCTGCAGGAACAGGAAGGCGTTCAGCGGGGCGAGCGCCGCACCGAGATCGCGCAGGGTCTCGGCGCGGAGCTTCATCAGGTAGCCGTAGGTTCCGAACGTCTCGTGGAACTGGAGGCCGTGGTACGCGGGGGACGGGTTCGCGACCACCGGGAACCGTCCGTTCGACCAGTTGAACGTGCCGGCATCGACCACGATTCCGCCGATGCTCGTTCCGTGTCCGCCGATGAACTTGGTCGCCGAGTGGATGACGATGTCCGCCCCCCATTCGATCGGTCGGCAGAGGTACGGCGTCGCGAACGTGTTGTCGACGATCAGCGGCAGATCGTGGTCGTGCGCGATCAGCGCCAGGGTCTCGATGTCGAGCACGTTCCCTGCCGGGTTGCCGATCGTCTCGCCGAAGAACGCCTTGGTATTCGGGCGCACCGCCTGCCGCCACGCGTCCGGCTCGTCGGGATCGGCCCAGGTCAGCTCGACGTTCATCTTGCGCAGCAGGTGCTTGAACTGGTTCACCGAGCCGCCGTACAGCGCCGTCGACGAGACGACGTGGTCTCCCGGCTCGAGAATCGTGAACAGCGCCGCTGCCTGCGCGGCGATTCCGCTGGCGAACGCCACTCCGCCGACGCCTCCCTCGAGGTTCGCGATTCGCTCCTCGAAGACGGCGACGGTCGGGTTCATGATCCGCGAGTACGTGTTGCCGTACTCCTGCAGGTTGAAGTACGCCCCTGCCGATTCGGGGTCCTCGAAGACGTAGCTGGTCGTCTGGAAGATCGGCACGGCGCGTGCTCCGGTGTTCGGGTCGGGCCGTTGCCCGGCGTGGAGCTGCCGGGTCTCGAATCCGAACGCCCGGTCCGGCTCGGGTGCAGCGCGCTCGACGGTCATCCACGCCCTTCGAGAAAGCGGCGGATGATCGGGATTTGCCGAGCCTCCTCGAGGAGGAAGCAATCGTGGCCGTACGGGGCGTCGATGATGTGGAGCTCGACCGGCTTGCCGAGGGTGCGGAGCGCTTCTTCGATCTCGCGCGATGCCGACGGCGGATACAGCCAGTCCGAGCTGAAGGCGATCAGCAGCGTCCGCGCCGACACGCCCTCCAGCGCACGCGTGAGCGAGCCCTCGCCGTACTGGCGCGCGAGGTCGAAGTAGGACAACGCACGCGAGGTGTACAGGTACGTGTTCGCGTCGAACCGTCTGACGAACGAGTCGGCCTGGTGGCGCAGGTAGCTCTCGACCTCGAACTCCGGCTCGGTGATCGTGTAGCGGATGTCCTCGGCGAACTGCAGCCGCCGGCCGAACTTGCTGGCGAGCCCCGCCGCCGAGAGATACGTGATGTGGCCGATCATCCTTGCAATGCCCATGCCGGCATTCGGTGCGTCGTCGGTGCCGTAGTAGTCACCGCCACGCCACGCCGGGTCGCCCATGATCGCTTCTCGGGCGATCGCGTTCCAGGCGATGCCCTGGGCGTGGAGGGCATGAGTACTGGCGATCGCGACGACGGCGTCGACTTGGTCGGGGTAGAGGATCGCCCACTCGAACGCCTGCATCCCGCCGAGCGAGCCGCCGGCCACCGCCGCCAGCCGCTCGAGCCCGAGCTCGTCCAGGAACGCGCGCTCGGTCCTGACCATGTCCGCGACGGTGATGATCGGGAAGTCGAGCCCGTACGCTCTGCCGGTCGCCGGGTTGATCGACGACGGGCCCGTCGTCCCGCGGCAGCCGCCGAGCAGGTTCGTGGAGACGACGAAGTACCGATCTGTGTCGAACGCCTTGCCAGGGCCGATCATCCCGTCCCACCAGCCGAGCCCCTTGTCGGCTGCGCCGTCGCGGTCGTCGGCCCCGAAACCGTCGCGAGTGCTCTGCTCTGCTGCCTGCTCCGAGAAGCCGGCGGCGTGGGCGTCGCCGCTGAGCGCGTGGCAGACCAGGATCACGTTGTCCCGGTTCGGCGAGAGGGAGCCGTAGGTTTCGTAGGCGACGCGAACAGGGTGAAGCTTCTCTCCGCAGTCGAGCGGCACCGGGTTCGGGAGGTCGAGAAACCGCGTCTCGACAGTTCCGACCGAGCCCGCCGCCGGCGCTGTCGCTGCTGGGGGGGTCAGTGATTTCTCCGCGGCGTCATCGACCTGTATTTTCTAGCCTCCTGCCGAAGCAGTCTGACGTTCGAAGAGGAGAGTGGACGGAATGTCGACCATCGACAACGGAGTCAACGTTCAAGCATTGCTCGACGCACGCCAAGCCCTCGCCGAGGCGCCGGAGGCCGCCCAGTTCACCTGGCGCGCCTCGTCGAAATGGGAGAACGGCGTGCACAGTACAACCACGATCCAGAACTTCTTCGGCCTCGGGGAGGAACAGAGTCACAAGACCGAAGCCGTGTTCGATGCTGACCACCCGGAGGTGTTCGCAGCGTCGGACAACGGGATCACGCCGATCGAGTACCTCCTCGTCGGCCTGGCGAGCTGCCTGACCGCAGGGGTGGCGTCGGTAGCGCAGAACCGTGGAATCCAGCTGCGCTCGATCGAGTCGACGGTCGAGGGTAACCACGACATCCGAGGAATCCTCGGAGTCGACAGCGACGTTCGGAACGGCTTCAACGACATCAAGGTGACCTTCGTGATCGACGCGGACGCCTCCCGCCAGGAGATCGAAGCGCTGGTCGCCCAGTCGCAGAAGCGCTCCGCCGTGTTCGACGCGCTGACGAATCCGACGGAGGTCGCCGTCGAGGTCGCCTGAACGGTCCCACCATCGAGCGCTTCACCACAGTTGTCATAGGCGCCGGCCACGCAGGCCTCGCCGCCAGCCACTTCCTCTCTGCGCGGTCGATCGACCACGTCCTGCTCGAGCGCGGCGAGGTCGCGAACTCGTGGCGGACGGAACGCTGGGACTCGCTCCGCCTGCTGACGCCCAACTGGCAGAGCGGCCTGCCCGGGCTCCCGTACTCCGGCGCCGACCCGGACGGCTACATGACGAGCGTCGAGCTGGCCGAGAGGCTGGCTCGATACGCCGACCACGTCCGGGCGCCGGTCCGGACGAGCACCAACGTGACCTCCGTGCGACCCACCGACGACGGGTACCGGGTCACGACGAGCAACGGGGAGATCCAGGCCCGCACGGTGCTCATCGCGAGCGGGGCATGCAACCTCCCGGCGGTACCCGCATTCGCCCCGCAGCTCCCGCCGGAGATCGAGCAGCTCACGCCTTTCACGTACCGCAACCCGACCCACGTTCCCGAAGGCGGCGTGCTCGTCGTGGGGCCGTCGGCTACCGGCGTGCAGCTCGCGGCCGAGCTGAGGCAATCCGGGCGACCGGTCATCCTCTCGGTCGGCGAGCACGTGCGGCTGCCGCGAACCTACCGCGGCCGCGACGTCCTCTGGTGGATGGATGCCTCGGGGGTGTGGGATCAGCGCTACGACGAGATCGACGATCTCCCACGAGCGCGCAGGCTGCCGTCGCCACAGCTGGTCGGAACCGCCGATCGATCGACGCTCGACCTCAACGCGTTGACGGCGATGGACGTCGAGCTCGTGGGCCGCTGGGCGACGATCCGCGACGGGCGGGCGCTGTTCTCGGGCGGTCTCCGGAACATGTTCTCGCTCGCCGACTTGAAGATGGAGCGTCTCCTGGACGCGTTCGACGAGTGGGCAAGAACTAGCGGAGCGGATCACGACCTCGCTTCCCCCGAGCGCTTCGCACCGACCGAGGCGCCTCCTTCGCCGCGACTGGAGATCGATCTCCGGGGAGGCGAGATCCGGTCTATCGTCTGGGCAACCGGCTTCCGGCCCGACTACCGATGGCTCGACCTGCCGGTTGTCGACCCGAAAGGCCAGCTTCGCCATGACGGCGGCTCGGTTGCCAGCCCCGGCCTCTACGCCCTGGGGCTACCGGTGCTACGACGCCGCAAGTCCACCTTCATCCACGGCATCGAAGACGACGCCCGCGAGGTCGTCGACCACCTCAGCCGCTTTCTGGCAGGGAGCCCGCGGAGATGACCACGGCTGCTCATGGTCGTCGAGTCGATCTTGGTTGCCGCAGCGGCCGCGGGCACGCTCGAGGCGCTCCGCCCACGTGGCCGCACTTCCCGGTCAGATCCGAAAAGGTGTCGTCCTGCCGAGGATCCTGCCTGAGGCGTCGAGGGCGAGGAGAGTGACGTAGCCGCTGGTCAGCGGGATCGTGGTCGTCGTCTCGAATCCGTCGCGAGGCGTCGTGGCGGCCGCGCGGAGCAGCCCCACTGACGGACCCGTTTGCACTTGCCAGGCGGCGACCTCGGTTGCCCCGTCCCAGCTCGCGTAGACGGTGATCGTCCCGCCCGGGGTTCTGTGTGACTCCGATCGCCGGTTTTCCGGTGGGGCGGGCAGTCCAGGGAAGGCGGAACGCGCGGTAGCCGACCTGGCCGTCCGCGAAGCGGGCGTCGAAGCGCAGCGTCCCGTCGGGTGCGAATTCGCTGAAGGAGCCGTCCGTTCCCCAGCCGACGAAGACGCCGCCGTCGGGGAGCTGCTGGATGTTGCCCATCGCCCAACCCGCCCGCGCGTTCGGGGTTCGGTACTCCTGCATGAGCGAGGCACGCTTCGTGTGCATGTCGAGTGTGATCCGGATCCCGCGCGAGGACACGTTCGCCCCGGGTTCGGTCGCCCCGTTGTCGAAGATCGTGATCGACCCGTCCGCCTGGCGGCGCGCGTCGTGCTGGAACCGGAAGGCCGCGCCGGGGCCGATGTCGAAGTCGCTCTTCTTGCCGCCGAGTCGCCAGAGCACGCGGCCGCTTCGGCGATCGACCTTGTAGATCGCAGAGGTATGCCGGGCGGAGACGAGCAGGTGACCGTCGTGGTCGACGTCGATCGAGTTGAGGTGGAAGTAGTCGACGTTTCCCGCAGGCGTGAGCTCGGTTCGGTACGACTCGTCCAGGCTGACGTGCTCGGAGCTCCGCCACTCGAACAGGACGCGGCTGGTGGCGACGTCGATCTCCTGCACGATTCCCTCGACCAGGCGGCCGTCGCGCGGCCCGCCGACCGAGGTGAGATCCGCGGCGAGCTCGCTGTACACCGAGATCAGCGCAGTTCCCCTCCGGGTGAGCAGGAACTCGTGCAGGTCGCCGTGGCGGCCCCGGCCTGCCTTTACGCGTGCCACCTGGTGGTAGGTCGGGTCGTAGATGACGAAGCTGCCGCCGTAGGGGCCGAGGACCCTGCCCTCGTACCAGGTGAGGACGGGCCGACCGCGGAAGCGCTGCACGCGGAAGTTCATCGCCGTCGCCTCCGTCATCGGCAGGAACCACACGACCTCGCCCTGGTCGTCGACGATCAGCGGCCCGGAGTGGCTCGCGCTCCGCGGTGGCGGCGTGGATGTGCTCGGCGTCGACGCGGCCGAGGCCGGGAACGGGGCGAGGAAGATGAAGCCGGGCGCCGTGCCGTCGGCCGGGCTCGCGATCGAGATCGGCGGCGGTCGTAGGTCGGGACGGCTCGTATACCCAGCCGTCCCCTCCTCCGGGTGCATGGTCCGCAAGGGCGCCGCCGCCCGCGCCGACCAGCGAGGCAGAGACAGGCCGACGGCTGCAGTGCCGCCCAGCGTCAGCAACCTGCGTCGCGTGATCCTCACCCGTCCACCCGTCCCGTTGCCAGCGATTAAAACACGACGACCAGCTGCCTCCTCGTGCAACCGGCGGTCGAGGTCATTCGTTCGCGGTGCGTGCAGTCGGCGGCGTATTCGGCCGCTACCGGCAACTCGGCAACCGCTGCGAGGGGAGGCTCGGGCGGAGGGCATGCACTCTCCGGACGATCGCGACGCAAATCAACCGCCGAGCCTGGCGCTGCGCCTGCTCCGAAACAGGGTTCGGTGAGGTCGGGATCGAGGGCGCGCGTGAGGGCGTCGGCTGGTCTCGGCCGAGGGCGGCGGTGCTTCCTCCAGTCCGAACGTTTCTCCGGCCGCCTCGCCTGCGCCGCGGGCTGTTCGGAGAGGCACTTCGCGCAGAAGCCACGTCAGGGCGAAGGCGACGAAGGCCACCGCGGTACCCACGAGGAAGACCGGGTGGAGCGCCAGGGCGACCGCATGGACGTACGTCTCGTGCAGCGCCGGAGGCAGGCCGTTCACGGTCTCCGGCGTCGCGTTCCGCGGGAGGCTCGCGCTCCGGGGCAAGTGCTGCGCGAGCCGGTTCGAGAAGATCGCACCGAAGGCGGCAATCCCGATCGAGCCGCCCACCTGACGGAACAGCATGGTGGACGCAGTGGCAACGCCCATCTCGCGGTGATCGACCGAGTTCTGGACGGCGAGGACGAGCACCTGCATGACCATCCCGATCCCGAAGCCCAGGACGAGCATGAACAGCGACGCCTCCGTCGTCGAGTTGCCCTCGCCGAGGCGCGAGAGCAGGAACAGGCCGACGGTCGTCACCGCCGTCCCGGCGATCGGGAACTTCTTGTACCTGCCGTAGCGCGAGATCAGCTGTCCGCTGACGATCGACGTGATCAGGAGCCCGAGCATCATCGGCGTCAGCTGCAGCCCGCTTCCGGTCGGGCTCTCGCCCTTCACGATCTGGAGGTAGAAGGGCATGTAGACGACGGCGCCGAAGAGCGCGAGACCGACCACGAACCCGATCGCGCTCGAGGCCGAGAAGATCCGGTTGCGGAAGAGCGAAAGCGGCACGAGCGGCTCCTTCGCGTAGCGCTCGGCGACAAGGAAGACGGCGAGCAGCACGACGCCCCCTCCCAGCAGTCCGATCTCCTCGGGGGCGCTCCACGCGTAGGTGTTCCCGCCGAGGCTGGTGAACAGGATGATCCCCGACAGGCCGCCGGCGAGCAACGTCGCGCCGACCCAGTCGATCGCGTGCCGAACCCTCTCGGCGCGCGCGTGGAAGACGGCGCCGATCACGATCAGGGCGACCGCACCGATCGGGAGGTTGACGTAGAAGATCCACCGCCACGAAAGGTTGTCGACGAAGAAGCCGCCGATCAGCGGGCCGATCACGCTCGCGACGCCGAAGACGGCGCCGAAGAAGCCCTGGTACCGGCCGCGCTCCCGGGGCGGGACGACGTCGCCGATGACCGCGATCGTCGTCACGATCAGCCCGCCGGCGCCGAGCCCCTGGATGGCGCGGAAGGCGATCAGCTCGACCATCCCGTTCGCGAGGCCGCACAAGGCAGAGCCGGCGAGGAACAGCACGATCGCGGCCTGGAGCACCAGCTTCCGGCCGTACAGGTCGCCGAGCTTCCCGTACAGCGGCCCCGTGACGGTCGAGGCCAGCAGATACGCGGTCACGACCCACGAGACATGGGAGGTACCGCCCAGGTCCCCGACGATCGTCGGTAGCGCCGTCGAGACGATCGTCTGGTCGAGCGCCGCCAGCAGGAGGACGAGGAGAAGCGCACCGAAGATAACCCTGATGCGCGGCTGCTGCGGGCTCACGCCGCTCGCCGGCGCTTGTACCTGGTTCGGAACGCTTGGATCGCCGCATCCAGCTGCTTCCCGGCCAGCGGGCGCGCCTCCTGCCGTGTCGCCGCCTCTGCCCGCATCCCGTCGAGCAAGATCCGCAGATGCCGCCGGTACACGGTCGGCGCGACGGCAGCCGTCGCCTCCAGCACCGAAACGAACGACCAGAGCGCGAGCCAGAGATCACCGACCGCATAGTCGCCGCGCAGGGCGCCCTGTTCCTTTGCCCGCTCGACGAGACGCCCCAGCAACGGGAGCATCTGCTCGCGATGCTCGACGAGCGCACGACCGTCGCCATGGCGAAGGAAGACGCCCCGAAGCGCCAGGTTCTTCGCCTGCAGCTCGAGGACGTACTCGAGAAAGCCAACCAGACCGGCCCATGCGTCCTCGGCGCCAGCCGCCTCCTCCGCCGCCGCGCGCACGCCCACGAGGTGCTCGGCGAAGATCGACTCGACGAGCGCCTCGCGCGTCGGGAAGTGCCGGTACAGCGTGCCGATCCCGACTCCTGCGCGCCGCGCGATCTCCTCGCGCGGGACGTCAGGTCCACCTTCCGCCAGCATCAGCCGCCCCGCCTCGATCAGCTTCGCCCGGTTCCTCTCCGCGTCGCGCCGCGCCACACCGACGAACCTACCAGAAACGGAGGATCCCTCCGTTTCACGAACCGGGAGAGACCGGGCGCCGGGATCGGCTCTCGCCCCATACCGCGCATCCCGATCAAGCGCCGCAGGCCTCGCTTCCGCCGCCTGCGCTCGGGCCTCTACGAGATGGCTGACACAGCGTGGGCAGGTCGTTGAAGGCCGCCGTCAGCGGTTCGAAAAACGAGCGCGATCGCTTCCTTGAACTCGTCGCGCTTCGGCACCGTGGACACGTCGATGACGGTCAACAGTCCGAGCATCACCCGCAAGACCCAGAACCCGCCGGTGGCGAAGTTGGCGTCACGCTCGACGCGCGTGGAGTCCGACATCGAATAGCCCGCGACCGCTCCGGCGTCGGCGAAGGCCCGCCTCGCTCAGCCACGAGGCGGCGGGCGAGCTCGTCGCTCGCGACCTCGCCGCGGCGGACGATTGTCAGCGCACTCTCAGACGCTTCGAGCTATCGGAACCACGGCGACTACGTCGAGCAAGCGGGCGGCGGCCCCGACGCAGCCCAGTCATGCATCGGGATGCCGATCCCGGGCGGGCAATAACGGGAGCAATGTGCGGTGGCCGACGACACGGAGTGGGCGGAGGCCCGCCGTGTGTCAATCCTTTAGAGGCACAGCGAAGGGACGCAACGGTGAGCCGGTTGCGCCGGTCAGCTTGAGCGCGCCGCCGATGAATGCGAACTCGTACTGCTTCTCGGCCGCGATCTCCTCCATGTTCACGACCTCGATGATCTGCGCGCCAGCGGTCGCGAACATATAGCAGTGGACGGGGAGGAAATCGCGGTCGTCCTCCATCGGAATCACTTCCAGCGCGATGTTGTCGCCGCCGATGCACATCGCACCGGCCTCCTCACAGAGGTAGCGGGTCGCGGCGAGCCCTAGACCGGGCGTGTTGGTCAGGTAGGCGTGGAAGTCTGGCCACTTGGTCATCTGTCCCGTGCGGACGAGGACGACATCGCCGCGGCGCAGCTCGACGGCTTGCTCGCGCGCAGCATTCTTCAGGTCGTCGGGCGTGACGGCGTAGCCGTCCGGCAAGCATGGGACGCCGTGGAGACCGGCGACATCGAGGAGCACCCCGCGGGCGATGATGTTCGGGTACTTCTCGGCGCCGCCGATCATCCAATGGCGGCTGCCGAGGTACTTCTCGCTCGTCCAGCCGTTCCAGTAGCAGCCGAAGAAGCCGAAGTGGTTGAGCGTGTCGAGGTGCGTCCCACAGTGGGTGTACATGGTGATCGCGTCACCGCTGTAGGAGAACTTCCGAAGCCTCTCCTCCCCGGCGCCTGAGAGGTTGTCGAGAATGCTCCCCTCGGGCGTGTGCGTCATCCAGATGTTGTAGGAGGGGTCTCCCGCCGCAGTCCAGGAAGGCATGCCGACGAAGTAGTCGACCGCGAGGTCGAACAGCTTCGAGCCGTCGAGCGACTCGAGGATCTGCTTCGTCGTCTCGGGCGTGACCCAGTTGAGCCGCCCGATCTCGTCGTCTGGCCCCCACGGACTCTTCGACACCTTGATCCCATCACGCTCGAGGATCGGCTCGAAGTCGTAGCGCTCGCTCGCTTCCACGATGTCCTCCTCAGCCGTCGCGGTGATTTCCTATTCCGTAGCTGGTGTGTCGAGTAGGGCGAGCATCCGCTCAGGCGTCACCGGCAGCGTGTGAACGGTGGCGGCCCGTTGCAGTGCGTCGTCGATCGCGTTGCCGACCGCCGCACCCATCCCGATGATCCCGGTTTCACCCATGCCCTTCGCGCCGAGCGGGTTTGTCGGCGTGGGCGCGTCCTCGAGCAACAGGGTCTTGATCGGCGGAACCTCGAGGGCGGTCGGCAGGAGGTAATCCATGAACGAGGTCGCCTTGGGATGACCATCTTCGTCGTAGACGAACTCCTCCAGCAGAGCCCCGCCCAGTCCCTGAGCGACGCCGCCCGCGGCTTGGCCGGCCACCAGCATCGGGTTGATTGCCTTGCCGCACTCGGCCGAACAGAACGCCCGCCGGACTTCGATACCTCCTGTCTCTGGATCGATCTCGACCTGCACGAGATTCACCCCGTAGGGGTAGTTCATGTGCTTGTCGACGAAGATCTTGCGCGCGCCGAGCCCCGGGTCCTCGTCCAGCCGCATGGCGGTCACGGTGTCGTTTTGCGCTGCGATCTCGCCAAAGCTCATCCCACGAGTCGGCGAGCCTCTGACAAAGACGCGCCCCTCGACGACCTCGAGATCCTCTTCCGCGACCTCGAGAAATTGGCCTGCGAGCCGCCGTGCCTTCGCGACCGTCGCTTCAGCAGCCGCCTGTACTGCGCTCCCTCCGATCACGGTCGAGCGGCTCGACCACGACCCCACACCGTCGGGAATAAGGTTCGTATCCCCGTAGACGACCTCGATCTGCTGGGGCGACACGGACAGGACGTCGGCGGCGATCTGGGCCATGACCGTCTCGATGCCCTGGCCGGTCGACGCGCCGCCGATCAGCACTCGGACCTTTCCACTCGGGTCGACCTCGATACCTGCAGTCTCGTAGACGCCCAGACCTGATTTGTCGATCCAGTAGCCGATCCCGTTCCCGACGAGCCGTCCTTCGCTGCGCAGTCGAACAGCCTCCTGCTCCCACTCGTGGTATCCGGATTCCTCCAGACTCTTGTCGAGCATTCCGGTGAAATCGCCGGAATCCAGAAGGAACGACTCGCCCGCATAGACCAGCCCCGGCTCCCAAGGAATTTCGTCAGGTGAGATCAGGTTGCGCCGGCGGATCGTCACCGGATCGATGCCGATCTTGGCGGCGGCGATGTCGAGCAGCCGCTCCCGAGCGAACGTCGTCTGGTAGCGGCCGGGTGCCCTGTATGCGCCGATCGGCGTCTTGTTGGTCATGACGACATGGAGCTTTGCGTCGTAGGCGGGTAGCCGGTACGGCCCGGGCAGGATCCCGAGCGTGATCTCCGCGACCGTCACGCCGGTAGGACGTAGGTAGGCGCCCTTGTCGTGCCAGATTTCCGTCCGTACGCCGAGGAGCCGTCCCTCGGCGTCGAACGCTCCGTGGATCTCGTAGCGCTGCTGGCGTGCGTGATTGGTGGCGACGAGATGCTCGGCGCGATCCTCTGTCCACTTGACCGGCCGTCCAAGCTTGTAGGCGAGATAGGCCACGAGGAAGTCCTCTGGGAAGAAGTCGCCGCGGACGCCGAAGCTCCCGCCAGAGTCGGTGGGCCTGTATTCGATCTGGTTGAGCGACAGACCGAGGAGACGCGAGAGCACCCGCCGGTGGTAATGGGTGACGAGAGTGGCGCCCCAGATCGTCATCCGCCCGCGGCCCGGGTCGTAGTCCGCGACGAGTCCTCGCGTTTCCATCGGAACTCCCGTGTGCCGACCGGTAATGAATTCGGCGGACACGACGTGGGCGGCCTTGGCGAAGGCCGCCTCGACATCGCCGTACCCCTTTTGCATCAGGACGACCTCGTTTGACCGATCGTCTCGCAGAGCTTCTGCATCCGGGTCGATCCCGTCCCGGGCATCCAGCACGACCTGGAGTGGATCGAGCTCGACTTCCACGAGGTCGGCAGCGTCCTCGGCGCCGTATTGCGTCTCCGCCACGACGACTGCGACCGGCTCACCGACGTAACGAACCTTGTCGCGGGCTAGGACGGGTTGGAGGAACGGCTCGAGCTCGTAGCCGGGCCATTCGAGACGAAGCGGGATCGGCTCGACCTCTCGGACGTCTTCGCCTCCGAGCACGGCGACAACCCCAGGGGCGGCGCGTGCAGCCGATACGTCGACGCTCACGATGCGCGCGTGAGCGAAAGGCGATCGCACGACACGCATCCACAGCTGCCCTGGCACGTCGACGTCGTCGACGAACCTCCCAGCTCCCCGCAGAAGACGGTCGTCCTCGAGACGAGGGATCGAACGACCGACGTACCCAATGTGCGCGGACACGGTCATCTGGTCGCACCGGCACCGGTCGCATGGGCTCGCTCGGCAGCCACGCGCACCGCGCTGACGATGTTGTGGTAGCCGGTGCACCGGCAGAGATTCCCGGCGAGCGTCTCGCGGATCGAGCGCTCATCGACGGCGTCCAACGGCGTCTCGCGAATGAACGGCTCGAGCGTCATCAGAAAACCGGGCGTGCAGAACCCGCACTGGAGCGCATGCTCCTCGTGGAACGCTTGCTGCAGCGGGTGAAGGTCCGCCCCTGGCTCGGCGAGTGCCTCCACCGTGCGGACCGCATGACCATCGGCCTGAACGGCGAGAAGCAGACACGAGCGCACCGGCTTGCCGTCGAGTTGGATCGTGCAAGCGCCGCAGACGCCGTGCTCGCAGCCGACGTGCGTCCCCGTCAGATGAGCCTCGTGCCGAATGAAGTCCGAAAGCAGCATCCGAGGTTCGATCGTCCGCGTGTACGTCGCACCGTTGATCTCGATAGATACCGGCTCGAGCGTCACCGGCGTTCCTCGGTCACCCGCGACGCCGCCAGAAGCAGGGCACGCCGGACCAGCGCCTCGAGAGTCCGGCGGCGGTAATCGGATCCGCCGTGAATATCCGCAAGCGGCTCGACATCCTTCACCGCGACAGCAGCGGCGTCGCGTGCGACGACATCGTCCAGCGGATGGCCGAGGAGTGCCTGCTCGGCCGCGACTGCGCGCACAGGAACCGGCCCGGCGGCGAGGAGCGCGATCGATGCGCGAGAGCATGTGCCGTCGTCGGCGAGGCCGACGAGGACCGCCGTGCCCGCAAGAGCGAAATCGCCGTGTCGCCGCGCGAACTCGACGAACGCGGAGCCGGTTCCGGGAGCCGGAAACGGGACCTCGACCTCGACAAGCAATTCGTCCGGCCTCATTACCGTCGTCAGGTGGGTGACAAACATCTCCCTTGCGAGGACGGTTCGCATGCCGCTTGCGGAGCGAATGTGAAAAGCCGCGTCGAGGGCCACGAAGGTAGCGGGAAGCTCTGCCGACGGGTCGGCATGGGCTACCGACCCACCGATTGTTCCGCGATTTCGGATCTGGGGGTGGGCTACGTACGTGATTGCCTCGTGAAGCAGCGGCACACGCTCACGGATCTCGGTCGAGCCTTCGATCGTTGCCTGGCGAGTGAGGGCGCCGATCCGCAGCGAGCCGTTTGCGTCGATCCGGTCGAGCCCCTGCACCTCGTTGATGTCGATCAAGCGCTCGGGGCGCGCAAGCCGAAAGTTCAGCAACGGAACAAGGCTTTGCCCTCCTGCGAGCACCTTCGCCTCGTCTCCGTGCTCGGCCAGAAGCGCGAGCGTCTCTTCCACGCTACCGGCGCGATCGTAGGCGAACGGCGCCGGTTTCACCCGTTCGCAGCGACCGCCGAGAGAATGCGATCGGGCGTCACCGGCACGCTCGTCAGGAAAGCACCAAGCGGTTCGATCGCGTCGTTGACCGCGCCCACGAGCGCCGCCGGCGCCGCAATCATTGCCGACTCACCCATTCCCTTCACGCCGCCGGCCGTAGCCTTCGACGGAGTCTCGATGTGAATGATCTCGATCGAGGGGACCTCGCTCGCAGTCGGAATCAGGTAGTCCATGAACGTCGTCGTCAACAACTGGCCCGCCTCGTCGTAAATCATTTCTTCGAGGAACGTCGCCCCGATCGCCTGGACAATCCCTCCGCGGAGCTGGCCCTCGACGATTATCGGATTGATCACTGTGCCGCAGTCCTCCACGGCGACGAACCGCTCGATCTTGACAAGCCCTGTCTCCACGTCGACGTCGACGATTGCCGCATGCGCGCCGTTTGCCCACACCGCCTCGGCAGGATCGTACGCAGCCGTCGACTCCAGGGTGGGGTCCATGCCCGGTGGCCGCACCTGCGCTGCGAAATAGATCACTCCGGCGACGTCGCCGACCGCCATGCCCTTGTCCGGCGACCCCTTCACCTCGATTCGCCCGTTTGCGAGCACGAGATCGTCTTCCGACACCTCGAGCATGTGACCCGCAGTCTGCAGGAGCTTCTGACGGATCGGCTCGGCCGCACGCAGGATCGACCCACCTCCGATGACGGCCGCGCGGCTCCCCCAGGTGCCGAAACCGTAGGTCTGGCGTGTGTCGCCTGCTCGGACGACGACATCCTCGAGCTGCACTCCCAGTGCGTCTGCGGCTATCTGCGCGAAAACAGTCTGGTGTCCCTGGCCCTGCGAGGTGAGGGAGGTGAACACCGTGACTTTCCCGGAGGGCTCCATCCGCACCGTCGAGGTGTCGTGGGTCGTCACCGGAAAGCCGCCCTGGTAGGCAGCGACTGTTCCCTGGCCGCCCAGCTCGTTGAAGACGCTGATCCCGAGACCGAGGTAGCGACCCCGCTCGCGCTCGCGTTGCTGCCGCGCGCGGAATTCCTCGTAGTCGATTGCCTCCTCCAGCGCCTCAATCGACTCGAGATAGCTTCCTTCGGAGAAGCGGGTGCCGGTTGCCGTCGTGTACGGGAACTGCTCCGGCTTCACGACGTTGCGCTTACGCAACTCGAACGGTGACAGCTTCAGCTTGCGCGCCGCCTGGTCGAGCAGGCACTCCCGCGCAATTTGCGGGGACTGCCAGCCGATTCCCCGGCAGGCGCCGATGGGCACCTTGTTCGTGAGCACGGCTTCGAAGCGGGTCTTGATGTTCTCTATGTGGTAGACGCTCGTTACCGTCCCCGCCGCCGTCATCGGCTCGATGAGGGCCGTCCAAGGGAAGCAGTTGTACGCGCCACCGTCGCCGATGACGTGCTGGCGCAGGCCGACGATCGAGCCACCTTCGTCGAACGCGATCTCCATCTCGTTCAGCTGCTGCTTTGCATGCGTTCCGGTCATGAGGTTCTCGACGCGATCCTCGATCCACTTCACCGGCCGCCCGAGCTCGCGTGCGAGGAGCGGTACGACGAGCTCCTCCGGGAAGAGGTGACACTTCTGGCCAAAGCCGCCACCGACGTCCGGTGCGATCACCTCGAGCGCATGCTCGGGAAATCCGGTGAATGCCGCGATCATCGAGCGGAAGAAGTGCGGCAGCTGCGTCGAGGACCACACGGTCAGGTGCTGCGTCGTCCAGTCGTACTCGGCGATGCACCCACGCGGCTCGATCGGAACGGCTGCCGAGCGGCCGCTGAGAAACCGGCCCGAGACCGTAACCGCGGCCGACGCGATCGCCCCGTCCGCATTGCCCTGCTCGTGATCGCGTGCCAGCACGAGGTTGTCCGGGACGTCCTCATTGGCGAGATCCCCTCCGTCGGCGGCGAGCTCGGCATCGACGACAGGGGGCAGCGGCTCGATGTCGACGTCGATCAGTGCCGCGGCGTCCTCGGCAACGTGCCGGCTCTCCGCAACGACCACCGCGAGCGGCTCCCCGACGAATCGGACGAATTCGGCAGCCAGAGCGGGCTGCGTCGTCGCCTTCATCTGCTCGATTTGCAGCCCGCTGGCAAGACCTGGGGTGAGGGGCGCGACGTCGGCGCCTGTCCAGACCAGGTGCACACCGGGAAGCGCCTGGGCGCGTGCGACGTCGACCGATCGGATCCGACCGTGCGCGAAGATGCTCCGGACGAACGTGGCATGGAGCATGCCGGGCAGAGTGATGTCTGCGACATAGCGGCCGCGGCCGGCCAGCAAACGCGAGTCCTCGACCCGGGGGACCCGCGCTCCGACGAGTCTCGGGTTCAGGATCGGAAGCACGTCTTGCATGCCGTTCTCCTTCACACCGACCGCGCGCCGTCACTGGCAAAGTCGGCAACGGCGTCGATGATCGCCTGGTAACCGGTGCACCGGCAAAGGTTCGCCGAGAGCGCAGCCCGGATCTCATCCTCGGTGGGCGAGGGGTTCTCGCGGAGGAAGGCCGTCGTCGTCAGCAGCATTCCGGCAGTGCAGTAACCGCACTGGAGTGCGTGGTGGCGGTGAAACGCCTCCTGCAGCGGCGTGAGCCCTGACCCCGAGCCGAGTCCCTCGATCGTGATGATCTCGCGGCCACGCGCCTGCACCGCCAACATCAGGCATGACCGGACAGCAGCGCCGTCGACGAGCACTGTGCACGCCCCGCAGACACCGTGCTCGCAGCCGAGTTTCGTTCCCGTGAGCTGCCGGTCGTCACGCAAGAAGTCGGCGAGGGAGATCCTCGGCTCCAGCGCCCGTTCGAAGTGGCGGCCGTTCACCGTGACCTCGACCGTGTGGGTTTCCGTCGCGACACCCGTCACTGAGCTCTCCTTCCAACCTCGAGTAGCGCGCGTCGGAGGAGTGCCGCCGCGACGCGCTTCCGATAGTCCGATGAGGCATGGATGTCCCCCGGCGGTCGAAGATCGCGTGTGGCCGCGTCGGCCGCCTGCGCGGCGACGGCGTCGTCGACAACCGAGTTCTCGAGGATCTGCTCGGCGGCCAGCGACCGGACGGGCCCGGAGGCGACGCCCTGGAGCACGACGGTCGGCCTCGTGCACGTGTCTCCCTCGAGCTCGACGCCCACCGCAACCATGGCAAGCGCGAAGTCTCCGGATCGTCGGGCCACTTCGAGGAACGACCAGTTGGCGTTGCGAGCCGGGAACTCGACGCCCGTCAGGATCTCGTCGTCCCCGAGCCCGGTGGTGAACGCACCGGTGAAGAAGTCGGCGGCGTCGATCCTGCGCTCGCCCGATGGACCATGGGCTACGAGGGTCGCGTCGAGTGCGACGATCACAGCGGGCAGCTCGGCCGCGGGATCTGCATGCGCAAGGCTGCCGCCGATCGTGGCTCGATTGCGAATCGGCCGATGGGCGATCTCGCGAATCGCCTTTGCGAGAAGCGGGACACGGTCCCGGACGAGCGCGGAGTCCTCGAGCTCCGCGAGCGTCGTCCCGGCGCCGATGCTCAGCAGCCCGTCTTGCGCGTCGACCCCCGAGAGCTCGGCGATTCCACCGAGGTCGACGAGCGTGCTCGGCTGCGAGATCCGAAGAGCCAGCAGTGGGAGCAGGCTCTGGCCGCCGGCAAGCGCCTTCGCTTGTGGATCCGAGGCCAGCATCTCGACCGCCTCCGCAACGGATGCAGGCGTGCGATACGCAAACGGCGGAAACTTCATGTCGCTTTCCCCGACCTTCGAAGGCGGAGCGCCTTCACGATCCTCGCGGTCAGCGTCTTGGCCAACAGCGGAACGATCCTGATCTCCCTCGACACACTCGGGGGCGTCGAGGACGATCCATTCCGCGTCGAGTCGCTCGTGGCGGTGTCGTCGGGCTCTTCGACAACGTGGTCACTTGCGGGGCCGGCGAGCTTTGCGGCCAGGCATTCCGCAAACTGGCGTGTCATCTGCGCATTGATGTCTTCGATCACGCCCGTGCGGCCGAACTGGGCCAGCGGCCCGGAGAGCGTCACCTGTTGGACGAGCTCGACTGCGGTCGCCTCTCCGCCACCGTTCGCGGCAAGCTTGTAGACGATCCGAGCGCGCGCACGCGATCCGCCTCGCCTGTCGACGGCGTCGACGTCGATCGTCCCTTCGCGCGTTGTGTCGTCTCGCTCGATCGTCGCGCGGACGTCGAACTTGGGGCGAATCGGGCCGACTGCGATCGCGAGCTGAGCCTTGTAGGTCCGATCGTCGACGCGTTCAGTGACCTGAGCGCCCGGCATGCATGTGACGACCTCGGGAACGTCGTCGAACAGCTGCCAGACTCGGTCGACTGACGCAGGAACGACGAACCGCTCCGTCAGCTCCAACCTTGCAACTCCCTCCTCGGAATCCGCGACCGGTATTGAATATTGTGGGTTGGCGATGATATATCATCTTCCTCCCTAGAGAGCTGCTAGGTGCGGGGACGGCGTCGAACAAGGAGGGCAGCGGTATGAGGAGTGCGAGAGCTGTCCGATGGAGCGTCGCGCTCATCGGAACGATTGCTCTGGTCGCGGCGACCGCAGTGGGCGTCTCGGCACGAGAAGCAAGGTCTGGCGCCACCGTCACGGTCGGCTTCGTCTTCGACAGCCCTCACAACGACGGTGGGTGGAGCCAGGGGCACGATCAGGCCCGCATCGCGGCGGAGAAGGCGCTGAAAGGCAAGGTCAAGACGCTCTGGGTCGAGAGCGTCCCCTACGGAAAGCAGATGACAGACGTCTGGAACCAGTTCGTGGCGAAGGGCGTCAAGGCGATCGTGGACACGTCGGCGGCGGGTAAGCCGTTCTCCGACTACTGCAAGGCGCACCCGAAGATCATCTGCGCCACGACCTATCCCAAGATCGGGCCTCAGCCGCCGAATCAGTCCAACTTCTACGTCGCCCACTGGCAAGGTTCCTACCTCGCGGGCGTTGCGGCCGGCCTGCTGTCCAAGAAGGGCGTCGTCGGTTACGTCGCGCCGTTCAAGGTTCCGACGGTGAACGCGTCCATCAACTCGTTTGCACTCGGCTGCCAGAGCGTCAAGAAGAACTGCAGGGTCAAGACGGTGCTCACGAGCTCCTGGTACGACCCGCCGAAGGAGACCGAGGCGGCACAGACGCTGGTGAACGGCGGCGTCGACATCATGTACGGCCTCACGGACGACCCGGCGTACGGAACAGTGGCCGCGAAGCACAACATGTGGACGATCGGCTCCTACACGTACGCCAACGTTGCGGCCGGCAAGTGGTACGTGACCGGCGTCAAATGGGACTGGACGAAGATCTACACGGACTTCCTCCGTGGCGTGGCGGACGGCACCTGGAAGTCTCGCACCTACGTGACCGCGCTCGGTGTCGGCTCAGGCCTCGCGGACTGGGGCACCGCCGTACCAGCCAGCGTCAAGAGCGCGGTCGGCAAGGTCGAGTCGAGGATGGGCCACGGCTTCAACCCATTCAAGGGGCCCATCTACGACCAGAGCGGCAAGCTGCGCGTCGCCAAGGGAAAGGCGCTGTCCAACGACGTCTTGCTCAACGGATGGACGTGGCTGGTCAAGGGAATCTCGAGTAGCTAGAGCACGGCTGATGTGGCAGGGGCGCCCCGCAGCGCCCCTGCCACACTGAAGGCAGAGAGTTGCCCGACCCGATCCTCGAGCTCCACGACATCACCAAGCGCTTCGACCAGGTCGTCGCTCTCGCCGGTGTGGACTTCGACCTCTTCGGCGGCGAGGTACACACCGTGCTGGGTGAAAACGGAGCAGGCAAGTCGACGCTCATGAGCATCCTGAGCGGCGCGAGCCATCCGGACACAGGCACATTTCTCGTTCGAGGCGAGCCCGTTTCGTTTCGCTCGCCACGAGACGGCTTCGCGCACGGGATCGGGATGGTCCACCAGCACTACCAGCTCGTCCGCACGCTCACCGCGGCCGAGAACCTCCATATCGGCTGGGCCGAGACCCCCCTGCTGGTCAACCGCAAACGCCTGATTGCCCGCGCTCAGGAGCTGGTGTCGAAGTACGAGCTGGGAGTCAACGTCTCGCGGCGGGTAGCCGACATGTCGGTCGGGGAGCAGCAGCGTGCCGAGATCCTTCGCACGCTGGTCCGGGGTGCGAACATCATCATCTTGGACGAGCCGACCGCGGCCCTGGCGCCACAAGAAGCGGAGGGACTGTTCGACGTCATCCGCAACCTCGTCGGCGACGGCAAGAGCGTGATCTTCATCTCGCACAAGCTCGCGGAGGTGATGTCCATCTCGAGCCGCATCACCGTCCTGCGGCGCGGCAAGAACATGGGAACGCTCGCAGCCAAAGATGCGGACGAGCTGACGCTGACCAGGATGATGGTCGGACGCGACGTGATCAACCGAATGCGCCCGACAGGAAGCGCGCGCGCCGGCGAGACGATCCTCGTCGCGGACGACCTCTTTGCGCTCGACGACGACGGCAGCCTCGGACTCCAGGGGGCATCGCTGTCCGTCCGAGCCGGCGAGATCGTCGGAGTCGCCGGCGTGGCCGGAAACGGTCAACGGGAGCTTTCGGAGGCGCTGACCGGGCTTCGCAAGATCACCGCCGGGAAGATCACGATCGGGGGGACCGATCTGTCGAATGCGAATCCCCGTGCGTTCCTTGCTGCCGGCGTCGGCCACATACCCGAGGACCGCTATTCCGTGGGTCTTGCCGGAAACGAATCCATCGAGACCAACGCGATCCTCAAGGCATTCGAGCGACCACCGATCGCGCGCGGACCATTCATCGTGCAGCAGGAGAGCCGGCGATTCGCGAAGCGGCTGCTCGAGCATGCGCGCGTGGAGGCAAAGTCGATTTCCGCACGAGTGAGGCAACTCTCAGGAGGAAACGCCCAGCGACTGCTCGTCGGTCGCGAGGTGCTCAACAAGCCGCGACTGCTCGTCGCCTGCCACCCCACTCGAGGTCTCGACGTCGCTGCGATGGCCGAAGTTCAACGCCACCTCTCCGAGGCGCGGGCGCAAGGCCTCGCAGTCCTCCTCATCGGCGAGGATCTCGACGAGCTCGTTGCTCTGGCCGACCGGATCGTGGTCATGTTCGAAGGACGGATCATCGACGAGTTTTCGTCAGCCAATGTCGATCTCGACACTCTGGGGCTGCGAATGGCCGGCAGCCTCGCCGATGCCGACTCCGAATCCACAAAGGCCGGAGCCAGAGGAACGCGCCACTAGTCGTGTTGGCCGGCCGTGTTCACGTCGTTCGGCGCGTTGGCGGAGCTCACGCCACCGTCTATCGGATCGTCGCACTCGTGCTCGGCCTCGCAATCGGCACCGCCCTTGCACAGTCGTACGTCGAAGGCACGAACGTCTACGACACGATCTACCGGGCTACGGTCGGCTCCGCGTACGGAGCGACCGCTGTGCTGGCGTACGCCGCGCCTTTGACGCTCACCGCACTGGCCTTCGCTGTCTGCTTCAAACTTCGACTCTGGAACCTTGGAGCTGAGGGACAGCTCTTCATGGGCGCGTGGGCGGCGACAGGAATCGCGTTTACGTTCCCGGGCATACCAGGGCCACTGCTCATCGCGTTGATGATCGTCGCTTCGGCGATCGCCGGGGCGATCTGGGTGCTCCTCCCCGCGCTCGCCCGTGTCTACCTCGGCGTGACAGAAGTCGTCACGACGCTGATGCTCAACTTCGTCGCCATTCTCTGGATCACCTACTTTGCTTTCCATGTCTGGCCCGCGCCAGGCACGCCGCTCGCGACTACCGCCGATCTCCCCGAGAGAACCGACCTTCCGCCGGTGACGATCGGGGGCGTCACGATCGAGAGCGGCTTCATCGTCGGCATCGGCCTGGCGATCGCGCTCGCATTCGCATTCCGAACGACGCGATTCGGCTACTCCGTTCGCGTCACCGGCTCGAGCGCACGAGCGGCGGAATATGCCGGCATCCCGATCAGACGCGTGCAGATGCGGATCTTCCTACTGTCCGGCGCCATCGCCGGCATGGCGGGTGGTTTCGAGCTGGTCGGGAGCCTCCATCGCCTCTCGACCGATCTCTCGAACAACACTGGCTACAACGGGATTGCCGTTGCCGTGCTCGCAGGCTCGGCGTTTGCGGTCGTGCCCCTGATGGCCCTTGTCTTTGGCGGGCTGCTCGCTGCGGGCAACGCTCTGACCGTCGACGGGCTCTCGACTGACGCCACCTTGTTCCTCACCGGCTTCGTGCTGCTTCTCGCAGCTGTCGGGGAGAGCGCGTCACGCTTCCGCTTGATCTTCGCAACGTCCGGCTCGACAGCCGAGGCGGTCAACCCGGCAGATCCAAGTCCGCCGGCAGTCGAGCGAGGAGCAACTACGACGGCGAAGGAGTCCGCGTGACTCTCTTCGAGCTCACGCTGGCGCTGGCGATTGCGAGTGGCACGTCGATCCTGCTCGTCGGACTGGGCGAGATGGTGGCCGAGAAGGTCGGCGTCCTCAACATCGGTCTCGAAGGAATCATGTTGATGGGCGCGGTCGGCGGGTTCATCGTCGGTGTCAACACCGGCAACCCTGTCGTGGCGCTCCTGGCCGCGATGGCTGTAGGCGGCTGTTTCAACCTGATCTTCGGGACTGCGGCAGTCGCCCTCAAAGCCGATCAGGTCATTTGCGGACTGGCTCTCGTCTTCATGGGCATCGGCATGTCGGGAGAATGGGGCAAGTCGTACACCGGGCAGATCCCGTCCGGGACTATCAGCACCTGGAGAGTGCCCGGTTTGTCCGACATCCCGGTGCTTGGCCCGATCCTCTTCCGTCAAGAATGGGTCGTCTATATCGCCCTGTGCGTGCCGTTCCTCGCGCACTTCCTCCTCTACCACACGCGCCATGGCCTCAACATGCTGGCAATCGGAGACGACCCGGTTGCAGCCGATGCGGCAGGTATTCCGGTCGTGCGCTGGCAGATGTTCTACGTATTCGTCTGCGGCGCACTCGGTGGGCTCGGCGGTGGGTATCTCAGCCTCGGCGTGATCCAGCGCTGGGACTACCAGCTCACGGCCGGCCTCGGATGGATCGCGCTCGCCATCGTCTTCGTCGCCGGCTGGCGGCCGATCGGACTGATCTTCGCCGCCTTTCTGTTCGGCGGGTTGCGGGCCTTGACCAATGTCGCGCAGCTGGAGGGGTGGGGGATCCCCGCCGAGTTCCTCGCGATGCTTCCGTACCTCGGGACATTCCTCGTCGTCGTCGGACGAGGGGTCTGGTACTGGCGACGTCCGGGCCACAGCGTCGCCCCGGAAGCTCTCGGCATTCCGTTCATCCGAAGCTAGCGGAGGTCCTTCGTATGCACACCACGAGCAAAACGGACGTCCGGTCGCTCATGCACACGGGGCGGATGCTGTACGACGGTGTCCCGTACTTCGATCTCCAGCGAGCCGGCGAGCAGGTCGTCCATCTCGACCAATGGTTCGACTTTTGGGCCGCCGCCGGGGAGCGCTATGAACGGATGGGCGAAGAGGCGCTTGCAGCCGGTGCGCGCCTGTCGGGCGGCGAATGGCTGTGGCAGGCGTCGCTGAGCTTCCACTACGCGCAGTTCATGTGGTTCCACGATCCAGCTCGCCGCGAGCGCGGGCAACGACGGAAGGTCGAGCTCTACAACCGCGCCGCCCCGAATCTCTGGCCGCCCGCCGAGCGGATCGAGATCGACGTGGAGGGCAGCACGATTCCGGGGTTCCTCCGAATGCCTCCCGGCAGGCGGCCTGAGAAGGGGTGGCCGTGCGTCCTCCTGCTCGGCGGGCTGGAGAGCACGAAAGAGGAGAGCTACCAGTTCGAGAACCTCTGTCTGCGCCGAGGGATCGCCACCTTCGCCTTCGATGGACCGGGGCAAGGCGAGGTGTTCTTTCAACTCAAGCTACAGCCCCAGTTCGAGCGGTACACCTCGGCGGTCATCGACCGGCTCGAGAAGCAGGACGAGCTGGACTCCAATCGGCTCGGCGTCCTCGGCCGAAGCCTCGGAGGGTTCTACGCCCTCCGCTCGGGCGCGGGAGACGATCGGCTCCGCGCCGTCGTGGCGTGGGCGTTCTTCCACGACATGGACGATTTCGAAGAGATGCCGGAGCACACGCAGGAAGGTTTCCTCTACGTGGCCGGCGGATCGAGAGATCAACTCCTGGAGGCGCTCGATCTCTCGGACATCGCCGCAGATCTACGGGCTCCGACGCTGCTGCTGAACGGCCGCAACGACCCGATCTTCCCGCCGCGGCAGATGGAACGAACGATCGGGGCGCTCACGAATGCCGCCCTGGAGGTCGTGATCGAACCCGACGGCGATCATTGCTGTCACAACATGGGCAACATCGTCCGGCCGCGCATGGCGGACTGGCTGGCACGACAGCTCGGGGCGCAGGAGGTACGACGATGACCGACCAACTCTCGTTCGACGCCGCTGCAGCGCTCTCATCACGGCCCCTCCTCGCCGGACTCGAGCAAAAGGTAGCCCCGGAGCACACGGCTCTCGTGGTGATCGATGTCCAGAACGACTTCTGCGCGCCAGGCGGAATGATGGACAGGGAGGGAAGCGATCTCACGGCTGTTCAGGAGATGGCGCAGGCGCTCCCACGGCTGGTCGACGAGGCGCGGAGGGCAGGCGTTCTGGTCGTCTTCGTGCGCAACGTCTACAACACGGAGCCGAACCGCTACCTCTCGGACGTGTGGCTCGAGCAGGCGGCCCGGCGACGCAAAGGCAGCTACACCGTTTCGGCGGTCTGCGCGCCGGATTCCTGGGAAGGAGACTTCTACGGCGAGGCGCGCCCGGTTCAAGGCGACCCGGTCGTCACGAAACACCGTTTCAGCTCCTTCTACAACACGGACCTCGAGACGGTTCTCCGCGCCCGGTCGATTCGGACGGTCGTGCTCGCCGGCGTGGCGAGCAACGTTTGCGTGGAGACGACCGCCCGCGAAGCATTCGTGCGGGACTACTACGTCGTCTTCCTGTCCGACGGGACCGCCACCTACGACCGCTCTGCCCACGAGGCGACACTCCGAGTCATCGACCAGTTCTTCGGCCAAGTCGCGAGCATCGACCAGGTCATAGGCTGCTGGACGCCTCGCAGGCGAGAACGGGCGACGGTCGAAGACGCCTACGCTCACAACCCGTCGTGACGGCGCGGAACACTCCACCCGGGCTGGCCATTCTCAGAGAGCCGACCGAACTCGACATCGTCGATCGCGACGGCCTCGCGGTCGCGTTCGCATGGCCACAGACAGGTTCGTTCCATCGAGCCATGCACAGGGTCGATCTTGCAGTGGGAGGAAGAACGAAACCTCAGTGCCATCCGGGCGAAGCTGCGTACACCGTCTCTACCGGGTCGGTCGACGTGGAGAGCCCGGGTGGCGTAATCAGCGCACCGGCGCCGAGCGTGGTCTTCGTTCCGGCGGCAACTCGGTACGCGTTCGCCGCGACCATGGAGTCGACCATCTTCGGTGGACCGTGCCCCCCCGACCCCGCGCTCTACGCCGATCAATATGCACCTCCCTCGAAAGCGAAAGGGAACGCCGGCGTTCGCGTATTCGATCCGAAGAACGAGGGTTTGCCGATCCCGATGATCAGCCGCCAGGGGCGGCTTGTCGTCTGGCCTGGCATCGGAGCGGAGAGTGCGACGATGGTCTACGTGATTCTCGAGCCCGGAGATGCCAACGACCCGCACGAGCACGAGAGCTCCGACGACACGATCGCGATTCTCGAGGGACGAGGTTCGATCGACAACCTCACCGATGGCACGACGCACGAGTTCGAAGCCGGTGACGTGGTGTTCGTCCGTGCGGGTGTCCGGCATGCGGTCAAGGCTGATCGCGGCTCGCGCATCGTCGCGACGGGCGGCCCGTGCCCGCCCGACTACAGGATGCTCGAGTCGATCGGCGCGGTCGAGCCGTCTCGAGAGCACCTGTAGCTGCTCAGTCGTCGACGAACGCGACCCACTGCCCGCGGCTAGCCTCCTGCACGTGGAGCAGCTGATCGTCGCCCGGCACGGCGAGAGCGACTACAGCGCGCGAGGCCTGCTGAACGGCGACCCGAGCCGTCGATGCCCGCTGACACCGGCCGGGCGCGAGCAGGCGAGGCTGCTCGGCGAGCGCCTGCATGCTCGGTCGATCGACCTCTGCGTGACGAGCGACTTCGATCGGACGAAGGAGACGGCCGAGATCGCTCTCGCTCGCCGCGCGATCCCGCGGCTGGTCGTTCCCGAGCTGAACGATCATGCTGCCGGCGACTTCGAGGGAAAGGGCATCGCCGAATACCTGACCTGGGCGCACGCGTCGCCGTCGGGCGAGCCGATCCCCGGCACCGCCGAATCACGCCTGGACGTCCTCCGCCGCTTCGTGCGTGGCTACCGGCTCCTGCTGGAGCGCCCGGAGCCGACGATCGCCGCGATCCTCCACGCGCTGCCGATCAACTACCTCCTGCGAGGGCCGCTCCGGCGGTTGCCTCGGCTCGACTACGCGCAGCCCGCGACCCTGAGCGCCGCCGACATGCGGGCAGCCGTCGAGCGGCTCGAGCGGTGGGCGGCCGACCCCACCTGGTGAGGGTCGCCGCCGACGGGAGCCCCGCGAACTTCGGACATGCGGGCGCTCGCGCAGTGCTGCCACGGCGCCCTCGACGGCCGGCGCGGCGCGGCTACCGGCCCGAGCGGAGCTTCCGCGAGGCGAGGACGAGCTCGCCTACGCTACGCGACGAAGCCGCCATCGGCCGCAATCGGCGTCTGGCGGACGATCTGTGGCCAGTAGTCGTCGAGGAAGATCCGCGCGACGAGCTCCTGCCTCGAGGCGACGCCTGTCTTCTCGAAGAGGCTCTTCACGTGATCCTGGACGGTGTAGAGCGAGAGGACGAGCTCCGCGGCGATCTCGGGGTTGGTGAGGCCCCGCGCGAGCAGGACGGCGATCTCTCGCTCGCGCGGCGTCACGCCGTAGGCCTCCAGCCGGAGCACCGTCGACTGCGCAGTCGCCGTTCGCTCGAGCACGATCGCGACGCGGCCGGCGGCCCGACCCTCGGGCAGCGATGCGTGCAGCGTGATCCAGCCGGAAGCCGTCGGGACGGCGACGGCGTGCGACTGGGGACCGGCATCTTCGGCGGCCCGTACGAACGCGGCCAGGGCGAGGAGCGGTGTGGGCGGCGTGTCGTCGCTCTCCGGGCGGGCAGGGCTGCGGAGCGTCGCGAGCAGCTCGACGGCTCGGGGCGTGACCAGCTCCACCTGGTCGACAGGGCCGAGGACGACGAGACCCGGGCCCTTGCCGTCGTCTCCGCGGCGAGAGGCATCGAACCGGATGGACGCTCGTAGCCCCTCGGCCATCGTGCCGACGACCCGTGCGAGCGCGGTTGCATCCGCGCGCGAGAAGTCCGCGCTGCCCGACCTGCGTGCCAGGTGGAGGGCGCCCCACACGCGGCCGCGGGTGACGAGCGCCACCCGCAGCTCGACCGGAATGTCCAGCGGCGTGAGCACCTCGCGGTAGCGGGCGCTTCGCTCCGGGCGCCCGCGCGTTGCGTCGCTGAGGATGCCGACCGGCTCCCGTCTGCGGGCCAGGGCTGCGAACGTGTTGACGTCGTCGACGAGGTACTCGCTCGCGACGAGCCGCGCGCCGACGGCCGGAGCGTCCTCCAGCTGGAGGAAGCCGTTGTCCAGCAGCTCCTCCGGGGCGTCGCTCGTCATGAGGAGCGTCTGCGGGTCGAGGGTGTGCCAACACGCGGCGTCGAACTCGACCGTGCGGCGTAGCCGCGCGGCGAGCTCGCGGTAGTAGTCCGGGCGAGGCAAGCCCCGGCTCGCCAGAAGCGAGACTTCCTTCGCCAGGCGATCGATCGACCACCTCGCCGCCATCGGCGGATTATCGCTCGCAGCGGCTTCCACGAACGATGCCGTCGCCCCGCAGCTGCACGGGTCGGCCTCCGCGTGACTCGCCCAGCTCAGCTCGGCGCCCGCGCTCGGCCTGCACGGAAGATCCCCGTGGCCGAGGGATCGACGCGTCGCGCGGCCGCCGCGAAGCTGCGTCCCGAGCGGAAGGCAACCGAGAGGAGGCAGTCATGACCAGCACCGAGCAGCTCGCCCCGATCGCGCTCGGCCCCGGAGAGGGCGAGGCGCTGTGGGGCTTCGGCGTGCTCGCGACCCTGAAGGCGTCGAGCGAGACGACCGACGGCCGCGTCGCCGTGATCGAGCACCTTGCTCCACGCGGGGCAGGCTCGCCGCTCCACGTCCACCGGCGCGAGGACGAGTGGTTCTACGTCCTCGAGGGCGAGCTGACGCTCTGGGTCGGCGGCGGGATCGTCGACGCCCCGGCGGGAACGTTCGTCTACGGCCCGCGCGACGTGCCGCATACCTTCGTCGTCGCGTCCGAGCAGGCGCGGTTCCTGCTCGTGGCCGAGCCTGCCGGCTTCGACGCGTTCTTCCGCGCCGCGAGCGAGCCTGCGGCACGTCTCGAGATCCCGCCCGCGTCGACCGAGCCGCCCGACATCGCCGGGCTCAGCGCCCTGGCCGGCACCTACGGCATCGAGATCCTCGGTCCCCCGGGCATTCCGGCGTGATCGTCGCCGACCGGCCGACGATCGAGACCCTGGCTTGCTCCGGGATCGGCGCGGCTGTGCGTTGCCTCGGCCGTACAGATCCGGCGTTCACGCGTCGCGCGGCTTCCGGCACAGCACCTGCACGGGCTGCGTTCGCCCTTCTTCGATGTTACGGGCCGCGTTGCGGACCTTTCGAGCGCGGACTCGCCCAAGAGCAGGTGCACTCCGAGCGGTGGCAGCTCGCCCTGCTCGGCCAGCGCGATCGCGCTGCGGTAGGCCTCCAGATATTCCGTGCCGACATCGAGGAGGGAGTCGGTGGCGTGACGGGCAGGCGGTCTCCGAGCCCGACCGTGGCGGGAAAGCCGCGGGCATGGAAGTGGTCGACCGGCGCGAGGTCCTGGACGGTCAGGGAGTCGAGGGATTTCGACGAGGCCTCGAGCGCGGAGACGATCAGGGTGTAGACGTCGCCCTTTGCGTATGACGAGAGATCGCCCCGAGCAACCGTCCGCAACCGTCGCTTCGGTGGGAACCACCCACCGGGCCGCTGAGCCGGGCGCTTCGCCGCTCGCGGCATGCGGGAAAGTACGCGGCAGGCTCCGTGTTGCTGCCGATGCGCGGTTGGGCGGTGGGTGCGATCGTCGCCGTGCCCACGAGGATTGGAGGAGTGATGGCCGACGAGCTGCCCAGGAAGCGTCAGCGGATCCTGTTCGTCGCAGGCCAGGCGTGTGGCAATCCGGCCCTCTGCGCGGTCGTGCGAGCGCATGCGGAAGGCGCCGCCGACGTGCTCGTCGTCGCGCCCGTCCTCGGTTCGGAGTCCCATCGGTGGACCTCGGACGATGCCGCGGACAGTGCGCTCGCGGAAGCGCGTCTCGAGGAGACCGTCGGCTGCCTCCGGAAGCACGGGCTCCGTGCGCACGGCACGCTTGGCGACACCGATCCGGTGCAGGCGGTCGCCGATGCGGTGTACCGCTTCCCCGCGGAGGAGATCGTCGTGTGCCTCGAGGAGCCCGAGCGGGCGCACTGGCTTCACAGGGGCGTGGTCGAGCGGACGAGGAAGCGTTTCGCCATTCCCGTTACGGAGATCGCGGTGGCGACGAGGGAACCGGCAGCCGCGGCATGACCGTCCTGCTCCAGAGGTCTCCCCGTACGGTCGTCCTGCCCCAATTCGAGCGGACGCGGCCCGGAGGCCGGCTGGAAGCGTGACGCGCATGGCCGAGCGGATTCCGGTCGAGCGCCTTCCGACGCGCCGACGCGGCAACGGTCCCCACCCGACCGGGGGCGAGGCGCTGCGGGTCCGGGTCCTGGGCGAGCGCCCGCGGATCGCACGCGCCTCGCGGATCCGCGAGCTCGTGCTCGGCTTCCAGGACGGCCTGCTCGTCCCGCTTGCGGTCGTGACGGGGCTCGCCGGCGCCGACGCCGCCTCCTCCACGGTCGTCGTCGGCGGGCTCGCCGAGGCCGCCGCAGGAGCGCTCGCGATGGGGACGGGCGCCTACCTGGCAAGCCAGGCCGAGAACCAGCTCTTCCGCAACGAGATCGCAGCCGAGGAGCAGGAGTACGCCGATCATCCCGAGATCGAGCGGGCGGAGCTCGAGCTCTTGCTGCGCGAGGAGAGGCTGACCGAGGAGCAGGCGCGTTCCGCAGCCGAGGCGATCTCGCAGTCGCGCTACTCGCTGCTGAAGACGAAGGTCGAGAAGGAGCTCGGCCTTCCCTACGGGGAGACGGAGACGGCGCTCGGCGACGCCGCCGTCGTCGGCGGCATGTACGCACTCGCGGCCGTTGTCCCGCTCTGGCCCTACCTCATCTGGAGCGTCGGCACGGCGCTGGTCGTCTCGCTGAACGCGACGGGCCTCGCCCTCTTCGCGCTCGGTCTCGTCAAGGGCCGCGTTGCCGGCATGGCGCTGCTTCGCAGCGGCATCCAGGTCTTGCTCGTCGGCGGCGGCTCGGCGGCGATCGGCTACCTGATCGGCGTCCTCGTTCCCCAGCTGTTCTGACCGAAGCTGGTCGGCTCTTGCGGATGCAGCCGTCCCGATGGTGCACGACCACGAGGCGATCGTCGAGCGGATCGAGCCGCTCGATCGGTGAGCGGAGAAGCCCACCTGGTGAGGGCGTCGTGGACGCGAGCCCGCGATCTTCCGTGCGCGGCGCCCGCCCCTGAGCCACCGGACGGGCTGAGGTCGGCGCGTCGCGCGGAGCGCTGCCGTCAATCCGATCGCGTGCCCCGACGCGTACTGGGTCAGGACCCGTGCGAGGAGCTCGCGAACACGACGGAGGCGCCGATCATGGGGTTGCACGTGCCTTCTGGCTGCGGGCGCCGGGTTGCGGCGAGATCCGGCCGGTCGGCCTGCCCGAGCCGGGGCCCGGCGACGTCGTCGTGCGCACCCTGCGGTCGGGCGTCAGCCGCGGCACCGAGACGCTCGTGTTCCGGGGCGCCGTGCCGCCGAGCCAGCGCGCGGCGATGCGGGCGCCGTTCCAGGAAGGGGACTTTCCGGGGCCGGTCAAGTACGGCTATCTGAACGTCGGCGCGGTGGAGGAGGGGCCGCCCGAGCTGCGCGGGCGGACCGTGTTCTGCCTCTACCCGCACCAGACGGCCTACGTCGTGCCCGCCGAGGCCGTCTCGGTCGTGCCGAACGGCGTTCCACCGGCCCGCGCCGTGCTCGCGGGCACCGTCGAGACTGCCGTCAACGCGCTGTGGGACGCGGCGCCGCTCGTCGGCGACCGGGTCGCGGTCGTCGGCGCGGGAATGGTCGGCTGCTGCGTCGCGCGACTGCTCCACCGGTTTCCGGCCGTACAGGTCACGCTCGTCGACGTCGATCCCGGCCGCGCGGAGGTCGCCGCCGCCCTGGGCGTCGACTTCGCCCTGCCCGAGCAGGCGGCGGGCGGCCGTGACCTCGTCGTCCACACGAGCGCCACCTCGGCCGGCCTGCAATGCTCGCTCGAGCTGCTCGCTCCGGAAGGAACCGTCGTCGACCTCAGCTGGTACGGCGACAGGGAGGTTCGCGTCTCTCTCGGGGGGGCGTTCCATACCGGTCGGCTCGGCATCCGCTCGAGCCAGGTCGGCACCGTCTCCCCGGCACGGGCCGCGCGTCGCACCACGGCCGACCGCCTGGCGCTCGCCCTCGACCTGCTGCGCGACCCCACCTTCGACGCTCTCCTGACCGGCGAGTCGCGCTTCGACGAGCTGCCGGAGGTGATGGCCCGGCTGGCGGCGGGAAGCCTGCCCGCCTTGTGCCACACGATCGCGTACGGCGAGGAGTAGCGCGTTGTTCGGCGTGACCGTCCGCGACCACATGATGATCGCCCACAGCCTTCGCGGCGAGGCGTTCGGGCCGGCGCAGCGGCTCCACGGCGCGACGTTCGTCGTCGACGCCACGTTCCGGCGCAGGGACCTCGACGCCGACGGGATCGTGGTCGACATCGGCCGAGCGGCCGACGAGCTGCGCGCGGTGCTGTCGGAGCTCAACTACCGGAACCTCGACGAGGAGCCGTCGCTCGCGGGCGTCAACACCACGACGGAGGTCCTCGCCCGGCTGATCGCGGACCGGCTCGCGGAGCGTGCGCAGACCGGCGCCCTGGGCGAGTCCGCCCGGGAGCTCGACGGGCTCGCCGTCACGCTCCACGAGTCCCACATCGCGTGGGCGTCCTACGAGCGTGCGCTGTGACCGCGGCGCACGTCGTCGTTCCCGAGGGCGTCGACGATCCGGCGCGGCCGAGCGGCGGCAACGTCTTCGACCGCCGGGTCTGCCGGGGCCTCGCCGCCTCCGGCTGGACGGTGCGCGTGCACGAAGTCGCCGGATCCTGGCCGCAGCCGGACGACGCATCGCTCGCAGCCCTCGCCGACGCCGTCTCGCGGATCCCAGACGGCGCCGCCGCCCTGGTGGACGGGCTTCTCGCGTCGCCGGCTCCCGACGTGCTGGTCCCGGTTGCGGACCGCCTCCGCCTCGTCGTGCTCGTCCACATGCCCTTCGGCCCGGGCTCGCCGGACGACCTCGTCCGCGAGCGCGAGCGCGCCGTGCTGTCCGCGGCGGCGTCGGTGGTCACCACCAGCAGGTGGGCCCGGCGAGTCCTCCTGGAGCTCTACTCGCTCCCTGCCGACCGTGTCCACGTCGCCGAGCCCGGCGCCGATGCTGCCGACGTCGCGCCGGGGACGGCCACGGCAGGGGCGCTGCTCTCGGTTGCCGCGGTGACTCCCGGCAAGGGGCACGACGTGCTGCTCGAAGCGCTCGCGACGCTGGACGGCCTGCCGTGGGAGTGCTTGTGCGTCGGCAGCCTGCAGCGAGACCCGGAGTTCGCGGAGAGCCTGCGGCGGCGGGTTCTCGACGGCGGCCTGGACGGCCGCGTGCGCTTTCCGGGCCCGCAGACGGGGGTCGACCTCGACCGCAGCTACGGCGCGGCAGACGTGCTCGTGCTCCCGTCGCGGGCTGAGACCTACGGGATGGTCGTCACCGAGGCGCTTGCGCGCGGCCTGCCCGTCGTCGCCGCCGACGTCGGCGGAGTGCCGGAGGCGCTCGGACACGGCGCCGACGGAACCCGGCCGGGGCTCCTGGTCCCGCCGGGCGACCCGGTCGCGCTCGGCGACGCCCTGCGCGCCTGGCTCGAGGACGTAGGCCTGCGCCGGCGGCTGCGCCGGGCGGCGCGCGAGCGTCGGGCATCGCTTCCGCGCTGGTCGACGACCGCAGCGGTCGTGGGCGACGTCCTCGTGGGGGCAGCGGGTTGACCGCGGAGCCGATCCGGGTCAGCCCCGGCTGGCTCGACCTGCGCGAGCGGGCGGACGCCGCCGCCCGGGCCCGAGCGCTGGTCGGAGACCTCCGTCGCCTTCCGCGCGGGCGCCCGTGGGTGATCCACGACCTCGCCTGCGGCAGCGGGTCGATGGGCCGGTGGCTGGCGCCGCTCCTGCCCGGGCCGCAGCGCTGGATCCTCCACGACCGCGACGCCGACCTGCTCGCCCTCGCTGCGGCCGGCACACCCGGCCGGGCCGCCGACGGGGCTGCCGTCGCCGTCGAGACCCGGCTGTCCGACGTCACGCAACTCGACCGGGGCGATCTCGCGGGCGCCACCCTCATCACCGCCTCGGCGCTCCTCGACCTGCTGACGGCGGACGAGCTGGCAGCGGTCGTCGACGGCTGCGCCGGAGCCGCCTGCCCGGTGCTGGTCACGCTCTCGGTCACGGGCCGCGTCCGGCTCGACCCGCCGGATCCGCTCGATGCTCGACTGGCGGCCGCGTTCGACGCGCACCAGCGCCGCATGACGCCGCGCGGCCGCCTGCTCGGCCCGGATGCCGTCGAAGCCGCCGTCGCCGCGTTCCGCCGATCGGGGGCCGAGGTCGTCGTCAGGCCGAGTCCGTGGCGGCTCGGCGCTGCCGAGAGCGGCCTGGCGGCGGCGTGGCTCGCCGGGTGGGTCGGTGCCTCTTGCGAGCAGGAGCCCGGGCTCGCCGTCGAGGCCGATCTCTATCGACGCCGCCGCCTGAAACAGGCGCGAGCCCGCGAGCTCGCCGTCACCGTCGGTCACGCCGACCTGCTGGTGCTGCCGTGAGGAGCGTCTCCGTGTGGGTACGTCTCGTGGCCGCAGCGGCGACGCTCGCCGCCGTCGTCTGGCGTCTCGGCGCGGACCCGTTCGTCGACGGCGTGCGCGTGGTCGACGCCCGTGCCCTGGCCGCCGCCGCGGCGATCGGCCTCGTCACCACGGTCTGCTGCGCCTGGCGGTGGACGTTCGTCGCCCGGGGCCTCGGCGTCCACATCTCGCTGCCCGCCGCCGTCGCCGCCTACTACCGGTCGCTGTTCCTCAACGTCACGCTTCCCGGCGGCATCGTGGGGGACGTCCATCGCGGCATCAGCCACGGGCGCGACGTGCACGACGTCGGCCGCGCCCTGCGGGCGGTCGCCTGGGAGCGCCTGGCGGGACAGGTCGTGCAGGCCGCGCTGACGGTCGTCGTCCTGCTCGTGCTGCCGTCGCCCGTGCAGCGGTCGACTCCACTGGTACTGGCCGCGCTGGCCGCGGCGGCCGTCGGCGTCGTGCTCGTCGACAGGGCGCGGGCTCGGGGGGGACGCTCGCGGTGGTCGCGAGTCCGGAACGCGGTGGTGGCCGACCTCCGCGACGGGCTGCTCCGGCCGAAGGCGATGCCGGCGATCGTGCTCGCCTCGACCGTGGTCGTCGTCGGCCATGCAGTCACGTTCCTGGTCGCCGCGCGGACGGCCGGTGTCACCGCGCCGCTCTCGACGATGCTGCCGCTGGCGTTGCTGGCGATGCTCGCCATGGTGCTGCCGAGCATCGCCGGCTGGGGGCCGCGCGAGGGGGCGGCCGCCTGGGTGTTCGGCGCGGCCGGTCTCGGCTCGGATCGGGGCGC
>Ga0070741_10001512_pt1 | contig 70308 bp, 69 predicted proteins | sample Coa_R1_4_FD_66440 | JGI IMG/M metagenome (GOLD analysis project Ga0070741, IMG submission 66440) | Surface soil microbial communities from Centralia Pennsylvania, which are recovering from an underground coalmine fire - Coalmine... | ecosystem: Environmental > Terrestrial > Soil > Unclassified ... | reverse complement strand
AACCCACTGCGCAGGGAAGGCCGGAGTGTCTCCGCTGTACCTGTGGTCACGCGCGTTGCGCAAGTTTTCTTGCGCGGCGGCCCCGGGTGCATGCGGCCACCCGGCCTTCCCTGTGCCCTCGTGTTTCTCGAGGGCGATGAATGATGCAAAGCTCGGGCGAAAGGCGTCGCGAGAATATGGACGTGTGTCTATTCGACCGTCATTGCGAGGAGCCAACGGGTCCGCGCGAAGCGCGGCCCGATGACAGGCTCCGCGACGCGGCAATCCAGAGTCGTTTGCGTGGCTCTGGATTGCCGCGTCGCGTTGCTCCTCGCAATGACGACCAACGTATCCTCTCGCTGTCATGCCCCGCGCAGGCGGGGCATCCGGTAGGCCGGGGCCTCTCGGCTCAACACCGGCGTCTCTGGAATACTGGATCGTCCGGCCGGACGACGACAGCCGAGAAGATGATGACCAGCGGAAGCTGGTCGGCTCTTTGACAATTGAATCTGTATGCTGACCTGGGGCGCCGCAGCGAACGCGCCCCTCTCGCCTCAGCTCTTGCCCTGACCTGTGGTCTGGTTTTGTTGCTGCTCCTGCTGCTTTTCCTGCTCATGGGCGCGGTGACGGCCGTAGAGGCAGCCGGCGGCGGCGCCGAGCATGCCGTGATGGCCGGCGAAGTGGCCGGCGGCGCCGCCGACGATGGCGCCCTTGATGCAGCCCTTGGCGTCTGCAGATGAGGCAATGCCGAGCGCAAGCACGGCGACGAGAGAGGCGATCGCGACCTTCATGATAGTCCTCTGGCGGTTGGCGGTGAGATTGTGTTTTGCGGTTACAACGGCGTTCGCCGCAATCCGGTTCCGAACCAGGCCCTCACCCCCCGATTGAACCGAACCGCCCCCGGCGGCGACTCAATCGAGGGTCATTGCGAACCGAACATTTCATCCATGAAAATTCTGTTGTTTGCCTTGTTGGGCCTGGTGCTGGGCACAGTTGGCGGGGCCGCACTCGGGGTTGGGCTGGGGCTCGCCTGGACCGAATTCTTCAAAACCACGGACTTTGAAGGCTATAGCGGCATGCTCGTGTTCTTCACCTTCATGCCGGCGGGAGCGATGATCGGCGGGCTCGGCGGCGCCTTCATCTTCGGGCTGCTCGCCTTTCGCGACGGTGAGATCGCCATCGAGCGCGAGCACGGGCGGCGCGAATAGGTGCATCTCCCGCGAAGTTGATTTCGGAACGGGCGCATCCGTGCATTGCAAATTTGTGACTTGCACTTCGGGCGGATTGTATTATTTGTATACAAACGAATGATGCAGCAACGAGGCCAGGCGCGTCGCCAATGATGCGCCCCGGTGGCCCGTCGGCTGCTTTTTTGCAAGCCATTTCCAGGACGAGACAAATGACAGAGCACAGCCTCTGGCGTTTCTCGCGCGCCATTGTTCGCGCGATCAACGACCGCCAGTTCGATGATATTGCCGAATTGATCGATGACGAGGTCGAGTGGGCGATCTTCGGCCCGATCGACATGTTTCCCTTCCTCGGCGCCCGGCGCGGCAAGGCCGCGGTGCTGGAGGTGATCCGGCAGATCGCGGAGAATTTCCGGGTGCACCGCTTCGAGCGCGAGAACGTGCTGCTCGGCGTCGACGCGGCGGCCTCGATGCTGCGCTTCTCCTTCACCTCGCTCGAATCCAGCAAGCCGATCTCGCTGCGCCTTGCGCATTTCGCGCAGTTCAAGGCAGGACGCCTCTCCCGCATCCGCGTGCTGCTCGACACGTTCGATCTGGTGGAGCAATCACTGGGCCGGCCGATTCATCTGCCGAAGATGGTTTCGGTGGCTTGAGTCAACGGCGACGCTGGTTGTGTGGGACGTCATGGCCGGGCTTGACGAGAGCGCGACTCCTGACGGTAACTTGATCCACCCCGCCACAATTTGGTACGAAAATCACCGCATCCTCGACCGTGGAATTGCAGGTGCGGGCTGGCTCGATGACGTCCCTTTTCTCCTCCGGCAGGCTGACGGCGCTTGCGCTTTCGGCGGGCTTTGTTGCGGCGTTGACCGCGCCGGCATCGGCGCAGCAGACATTGCTGCCGCAAACCAGGCCCGAGCAGGTCAAGCCCGGGCAGGCCAGCCCCGCAGACGTCAAGCCCGCGCCGGTCTGGCCGGTACAGCCGGCCGAGGCTGTGGACGCCGCCCAAGAGGCAGACGACGCGCCGGCTGACAAGCCCGCCACGGCCGACGCCAGCGATCCCGACATGAAGGACATCGACGTCTCCAAGCTGGACTGGAGCCAGCTTGCGGCCGACGCAACGGTGGCCGGCGACATCAGGGCCAAGACGGCGGCGAAAAAGGCGGCCGACGGCAGCGACATGAAATGGTCGTCGCAAGGCCAGGCCGATGGCTCGTCCGCGGTGTCGGTGAAGCAATCGGTGTCGCCATTCTGGGATGCGAGGGTCGGCGCCGACATGACTGTGGCGCGCGAGACCACCACCATGTCCGAGCTGCTGGCCGAGAAATCGACCAATGGCGGCAACGTGCCGCAATCCTCCGGCTCGGCCTGGGCCGCGCTCACCGCGCCCGGCGCTGGCTCACTTTGGGACAAGACCGCGGTGGAAGCCCGTGTCGATCCCGGATCGGACCAGAGCAAGCTCGGCACCTCCATCAGCAAGCAGGTGCCGCTGGCGGGCCAATATTCCGTCACGCTGCAGAACGGCTACAACGTCACCGAGCAGGGCACGGTGGCAGTGCCTGGCTTCACGGGCCGCACGACGCGCAGCTACGAGGCCGACCAGTCCGCCAAGCTCGATATCGGCGATACCGGCACGAGTGTCATCGCGGGTCAGAGCCTGTCGTCTGGCGACGACAAATGGCTGCGCAAGATCGGGGCCGAGCAGAAGCTGTCGGACGGCGTCACCGTCTCCGGCGCGATCGGCGAGACGCCGCAGGGCGCCACCAGCAAAAGCGTCACCGCAGGCTGGAAAAAGAGCTGGTAACGCGGCGGTAACCACAATGCTGCGCCACGGCAAATCGCATTAATGATCCCGCATTGCCGCAGATCGGCCGCGATGCGGTCAAATTCAGCCGCCCCTATGGCGCCTGCAATTCGTCGTGCGGGGGACACTCGCGCCCGGGGCATGGTCATTCGAAGAAGGATCCTGCTCAATCACCAGAGCGAACCAAAACGCGAAACAGGGGTATAGGCCGATGAGCATGCTGCGTTCGGAGAAGACTGAGCAGACCGAAGGCGAGTTGGACAGCAACCACGCCGCGGTGACCGAGGTCGAGGCTGGCATTCGCGATTTCGTGCGCAACGACATCGCCTATCTGCGCCGGCCACCCGCACTGAACGGCGCCGAGCCGGCGCTCGAACAGAGTGCGGAGGCCACCGTGAACAACGTCAACTCGCTGATCCAGCGCGTCGCCGGCACCTCGCTGTCGGAGATCGAGAACCTGATCTCGGAGCTGGAAGGCCTGCGCGAGCTGCTGCATGCCGAGGGCCAGCGCGTCCAGCGCGAGATCTCCGGCTACGCCCAGCTGAGCCAGGCGGCGATGAAGTCGACCCGCATGATCGCCGACAACGTCTCGCAGTGGAAGCGGGCCGCAGAGTCGCTGCGCAACGGCTAGGATCTAGTTCTGCGTACAGTCAGCCGCCGCCTCCCGGGGGACGGGAGCGCGGCGGTCGTGATTCGAAGCTACGGAAAACCGGCCGGGCGATTGAACGCGCAACAGGCCGGGCGCGACCAAGGTCTGGCGCCGCTTGTTCGCGGCGACCCGAGGGGACCTTGTCGCAATATGGAAAGCTTCCGCCCGGAAAAGACCGATCCCATCCCGCTTCGAGCCACGCCGCCGCGGATGGGCACCATCATGATCCGCTTCTGCGGACTGCTCGTGGTGGCGGTGGTGCTGCTGGCGTTGATGTACAGCCGCTAGCGAGCCGCGCGATGCGTGCACGAAAGGTTAATGGCTCTCGATCGGCGCGCCGAGCTTGTAGACGCCATCCGCATAGCCCTTCACGACCATGGTCGCAGTCAACATCACTGCAATGGTCACGCTTGCGAAGATGAAGCCCACCAATTTCAAGGCACTGCGATCAGCCATCGTACGTCCCCGCCGTCTGTCCCGGTTACTCAAATAGACAGCGAGAGGTTCATAACAGGTTAGCGAATGATTTGTTTGTTCGAAGCGCCACAATGAGAAGAGTTGATGCAACTATTCGCTAACCGTGTTGTCGGCGCATCACCACAACGCGGACTGCGCAACTCAGGACCTCGCATCGCGACGCGGCACGAAGGCTGTCGCGACCAGAGAAAACACCAGCTCGCCATGCTGGTTGGTTCCGGTCTGTCGCGCCTGCACAATGCCCCAATTCGGCCGCGACTCCGACGTGCGCTTGTCGACGATCTCGGTGGCAAAGCTGATGGTGTCGCCGGCGAGCACCGGCTTGACCCAACGCAGATCGCGAAAACCTGGCGACGGGCCCCACACCGCAACGGTTTCGCCGCGCGCGGCCGCCGCCTGCATCTGGTGCTGCGTGTCTCTGACGAGAAGCTTCATGCAGACCGAGCCGACATGCCAGCCGGAGGCGGCGAGACCGCCGAACAGCGAGTTGCGGCCCGCCTCCTCGCTGAGATGAAAGCGCTGCGGATCGAACTGCGCGGCAAAGGTCTTGATCGCCTCGGCGGTGAAGGTGAAGGCACCGACCTCGCGCCGCTGCCCGACCTCCATATCCTCGAAGAACCGCATCAGCGCGACTCCTCGAGAGGCGAGCGCCGGCCGACGATGATCGGCGAGGTCATCTCGCACAGCGCAACGCCTGCTGCATTGCGCGCCGTGCTCTTGAAGGTGACGATGCCGGTCTCGGGCCGGCTCTTCGAGACCCGCGCCTCGATCACGTCGACATCGAGCATCAAATCGTCGCCCGGCCGCAACGGCGCGAGCCAGCGCACCTCATTGACGCCGGGCGAGCCGAGCGAGGCGGTGCGGGTGATGAAGCCGTCGCACAGCATGCGCATCATGAGCGAGCAGAGGTGCCAGCCCGAGCCGGACAGTCCCTTGAGCATGGACTTGGCCGCCGCGGCCTCGTCGAGATGCATCGGCTGCGGATCATACTCGCTGGCGAAAGCGAGGATGTCCTCGCGCGTCACGTGCTGCGGTCCGAAGCTGCCGAAGCGGCCGGGCGGAAAATCTTCGAAGGTGAGTGTGGTCATTCAGAGTGGCGCTATGGAGTCGTTTTGGGGAATTGTGGTGACGAAGACAGATTGTGGCCGCACTTTCGGGCGATCTCAATCCCGTTTGCCGGCATGGCCGATGGCCTGATTCCGCCGTATGGCGGATTTGGGGCTGGCCGCGCCATCAGTTCAAGCGTAAGCAGCGTTCGATTTGCCGGGGGAGAGCCGACCGATGTTTCAATTCAGGGACCTGTTCCAGTGGGACCGCTTCATCACGCCGACCATCATCAAGACGTTCTACTGGCTGGTCATCGCGCTGATTTGTCTGTTCGGCCTATCGGGGATCTTCTCTGGCCTCGCGGCGATGGCGATCAGCCCGTTCGGCGGCTTTCTGGTGCTGCTGTCCTCGATCGCGAGCGTCCTCGTCGGCATCGTGTTCTCGCGGATCGTGGCGGAGTTCATCCTGATCGTCTTCCGCATCAATGAGCATCTCGGCGCCATCCGCGACCAGGGCGGGATGCGATAGTCTGAGACGTCATTCCGGGGCGCCTCGAAGAGGCGAACCCGGAATCTCGAGATTCTCAGGTGCGCAATTGCGCACCGTAGCTCGATGCTTCGCATCGCCCCGGAATGACGGTGCCCATTGATAGAGCTGCGGCAACGTCACGTATTGAAGCGGAAGTGCATCACGTCGCCGTCGGCGACGACGTACTCCTTGCCTTCCAGCCGCAGCTTGCCGGCATCGCGCGCGCCGGCTTCGCCGCCAAACGCGACATAGTCGTCATAGGCAATGGTCTCGGCGCGGATGAAGCCCTTTTCGAAATCGGTGTGGATCACACCGGCCGCCGCCGGCGCCTTGGTGCCGCGGTGAATGGTCCAGGCGCGCGCCTCCTTCGGACCGACCGTGAAATAGGTGATGAGGTCCAAAAGCTGATAGCCGGCACGGATCAGGCGGTCGAGGCCGGCCTCTTCCAGGCCCAGCGTCTCAAGGAAATCCACCCGCTCCTCGCGCGACAGGGTTGCGATCTCCGACTCGATCTTGGCCGAGATCACCACGGCGACCGCGCCCTCCTTCGCCGCCTGCTCGGCGACCTGCCGGGAAAAGGAATTGCCCGATGCGGCCGAGCCTTCCTCGACGTTGCAGACATAGAGCACCGGCTTTGACGTCAGAAGCCCCAGCATGGCAAAGCTGCGCTCTTCCTCCGCCTTGCGCTCCAGCAGGCGCGCCGGCTTGCCGTCGCGGAGCAGCACCAGCGTACGATTGACCAGATCGAGCTGCTCCTTGGCGTCCTTGTCGTTGCCCTTGGCCTTCTTGGCGAGATTGTCGAGGCGCTTCTCCAGACTGTCGAGATCGGCCAGCATCAGCTCGGTCTCGATGGTCTCGATATCGGCGAGCGGGGCGATCTTGCCCTCGACATGGGTGATGTCGGAATCTTCGAAGCAGCGCACCACATGCGCGATCGCGTCGACCTCGCGAATGTTGGCGAGGAACTGGTTGCCCAGGCCCTCGCCCTTGGAGGCGCCGCGCACGAGGCCGGCGATATCGACGAAGGTGAGCCGGGTCGGAATGATCTGTCCGGATTTGGCGATGGCAGCCAGCTTGTCCAGCCGCGGATCGGGCACCGCGACCTCGCCGACATTCGGCTCGATGGTGCAGAACGGATAATTGGCCGCCTGCGCGGCTGCCGTCTCAGTGAGCGCGTTGAACAACGTCGACTTGCCGACATTCGGCAATCCGACGATACCGCATTTGAATCCCATCGTGTCCTCAAACCCTGTTTTCGTGCCGGAGCGTGGTCCGGCCATGACGAGACGAAGGCCCTAGGGCTGCTTCTCTCAGCTCTCGCCCTTCTCGAAAAATCCCTTCGCCTGCATCGCAAGATGCACCTTGTTCTGGAACGTCGAGTCGCGCCCCGTCGCAAGCAGGCCCGCATTGTCGGCCAGGGCCTCGCACAGCGCAGCGACCCAGGGCATATCATCCTTGGCAAAGTCGGACAGCACGTGGCTGTGCACCAGTTCCTTGACGCCGGGATGACCGATACCGAGCCGCACCCTGCGATACTCGTTGCCGATATGCGAGCTGATCGAACGCAGGCCGTTATGACCGGCAATGCCGCCGCCGACCTTGACGCGGACCTTGCCCGGCGGAAGCTCGAGCTCGTCCTGGAACACCGTGACTTCGCCGGCTGCGAGCTTGAAGAAGTTGGTGGCTTCCTGCACCGCGCGCCCCGACTCGTTCATGTAGGTCGTGGGCTTGAGCAGGATCACGCGCTCACGGTCGATCGTGCCTTCCGAGGTCTCGCCTTGAAAGCGGCGGCGCCATGGTGCGAAACCATGACGCCGCGCAATTTCGTCGACCGCGAGAAAACCGATGTTGTGCCGGTTACGCGCGTATTTCGAGCCGGGATTGCCGAGTCCAACAAAGAGCTGCATGACGCGGCATCCGAGGCTCTCGCCTTACTTCTTCTTGTCGCCGCCGGCGGGCGCCTTCGCACCACCAGCGGGAGCAGCGGCACCTGCCGCGGGCGCAGCCGCCGCGGGTGCGGCAGCAGCAGCGGGTGCAGCGCCAGCCGCCGGGGCACCGGCAGCCGCGGCTGCAGCCGCCTTCTGCTCTTCGGCGTAGCCGGACGGCGGCACGATGGTGACGAGTGTCGCGTCCTCGCGGGTCAGGGCCTTCACGCCGGTCGGCAGCTTGATGTCCGACAGATGCAGCGAATGGCCGATCTCGAGCGTGCCGACATCGGCTTCGAGATATTGCGGGATGTTCTCGGCCGCGCATTCCAGGTCGATCGTGTGGGTGACGATGTTGACCGTGCCGCCACGCTTGACGCCTGGAGAGGACTCCGCGCGCTGCACATGCAAGGGAACGCTGATGCGGATGGTCGCGCCCTCGCCGAGCCGCATGAAGTCGACATGAACCGGGAAGTCGCGCACCGGATCGAGGTGGAAGTCGCGCGGAATCACGCGGTGCTTCTTGCCCTCGAGTTCGATGTCATAGATCGTGGTGAGGAACCGGCCCGCAAGGATGCGCTGGCGCAGTTCGCGGTCTTCCACCGAGATCGGCAGCGGGGGCTGGTTGTTGCCATAGATCACTCCGGGAACTCTCCCGGCGCGACGCTCAGCCCGTGCGGCCCCCTTGCCGACTGACGGACGTGCGGTCGCCTTCAATTCCTTGACGGTCGCCATTGTCATAAGTCCTTGTTTTTAAAAGCTAAAGGCCGCAAACGCGGCCCGTCTCTCGTCCGCGAAGCATGCCTCCAGGGGTGTCGGGGCCTTCGGACGTGGCGGGCTTTTAGCCCCAAAGTGGCGAAATGACAAGGAAATGAAGGGGATTTTTAAGGGCCCGGGAGGGCACCGGGTCATTCCGGGGCGGTCCGCAGGACCGAACTCGGAATCTCGAGATTCCGGGCTCGATGCTTCGCGTGCCGCGAAATCTTAGCGTCCGTCTTCAGTTGCCGGTATTCGGGTTGTTCTGGGCCACGCCCAGCTTGGCCTCCAGCGCCAAAATCCGCGCCTTCAGCCCCTCGTTCTCCTCGCGCGCGATGCGGGCCATATCCTTGACGGCCTCGAACTCCTCGCGCTTGACCAGGTCAAGGTCGCGCAGGATCTTTTCGGCCTGGGCGCGCCAGAGCGCATCGACCTCTTTTTTCATGCCCTGGGCCGCGCCGGCGGCGTCGTTCATCAGGCGGCCGATCTCGTCAAAAAAACGATTGGTGGTCTGGGTCATGAAACTGCTCCGGTGGCCCGCTACTTGCGCGATTGTCCTCGCGCACAGAATGGCGATAGACGTGGTCGCGTTCAAGAGGCCCGAAGCGCCCTCGCGACCTCTTGCCTTGTCATGCGGCGGTTTCCTTGTATTCGTATGCGCCACTCCGCGAGTCCAGCACACAGAACCGACATGATCGACCAGCAGATCGCCTCCGGCCTTGACCTGATCTACCGCCGCAACGTCGCAAAGATCGCCGCTTGATGCCGTTCCTGCTGATCAAGTTTCCGGTCTTCAATCCGATCGCGATCTCCTTTGGGCCGTTCGCCATCCGCTGGTACGCGCTCGCCTATATCTGCGGCATCGTCATCGGCTGGATCTATGCCCGCTCGCTTCTGAAGAGCGAAAAATTGTGGGGCTGCCCGGCGCCGATCTCGCTCGTCCAACTCGACGACTTCATCTTGTGGGTCACCGTCGGCATCATCCTCGGCGGCCGCACCGGCTATGTGCTGTTCTATAACCTGCCCTTCTTTATCGAGCACCCGATCGAGATATTCGAGCTCTGGAAAGGCGGTATGTCCTTCCACGGCGGCTTCATGGGCTGCGTGGTCGCGGTGATCTGGTTCGCGCGCGCCAACAATGTGCCGATCCTCTCGCTCGGCGACATCACGACCGCGGTCGGTCCGATCGGCCTGTTCCTCGGGCGCATTGCCAATTTCATCAACGGCGAATTGTGGGGCCGGCCGGCAGATCCTGATCTGCCCTGGGCGATGATCTTTCCGACCGGCGGGCCGGTGCCGCGCCATCCGAGCCAGCTCTATGAGGCGGGGCTCGAAGGCATCCTGCTGTTCACCGTGCTGGCGGTGATGATCCGTTTCGGCGCCCTGAAGCGCCCAGGGCTGATCCTGGGCGCGTTCATCGCAATCTATGGTCTGGCGCGGATCACCGGGGAGCACTTCCGGGAGCCGGACCCGCAGCTCGGATTCCTGTGGGGCGGGCTAACCATGGGGATGATCCTGTCGGTGCCCATGGTGATTGTGGGCATTATCATTATTGTATGGTCGTGGCGGCGCAAGACGCCGCCGAGCCAGGTCAATCCAGCAGTCAATCGTTAATCCGTCCATCCAAGCGTTGAGGGCCGTGACCGAATTTTCGCCGCTCCTGTCAGAGATCAAATCTCTGATCAAATCCACCGGCCCGATGCCGGTCTGGCGCTATATGGAACTGTGCCTGATGCACCCGACGCTGGGCTATTACGTCTCGCGCGACCCGCTCGGGCGCGAGGGCGATTTCACCACCGCGCCGGAAGTCAGCCAGATGTTCGGTGAGCTGTTGGGGCTATGGTCCGCCTCGGTGTGGAAATCGATGGGCTCGCCGGCCAACTTCCATTTGGTCGAGATTGGACCCGGGCGCGGCACGATGATGGCGGATGCGTTGCGTGCGTTGCGCGTGGTGCCGCCGCTCTACCAGAGCTTGAGCGTGCACCTCGTCGAGATCAATCCGGTGTTGCGCGACAAGCAGCGCGCGACGCTGACCGGAGTGCGCAACATCAGCTGGCACAACACGATCGATGAGGTCCCGGAAGGTCCGGCCATCATCCTTGCCAATGAATATTTCGACGTGCTGCCGATCCACCAGGCCGTCAGGGGCGAGAACGGTTGGCACGAGCGCGTCATCGAGCTCGACCAAAACGGCACACTCGATTTCGGCGCCGACGGCGAGCTTATCCCGCGCTTCGAGGTGCTGTTGCCGCCCTTGGTGCGCGCAGCTCCGATCGGCGCCGTGTTCGAATGGCGGCCGGACATGGAGATGATGAAGCTCGCAAGGCGCATGCGCGACCAGGGCGGCGCGGCGTTGATCATCGACTACGGTCATGTGCGCAGCGAAATCGGCGACACGCTCCAGGCCATCGCCCGCCACAGCTTTACCGATCCGTTGAAGGCGCCGGGACAGGCCGACATCACCGCCCATGTGGATTTCGAGGCGCTGGCCCATGCCGCCGAAGACGTCGGCGCACGCGTCCACGGCCCGGTGACACAAGGCGAGTTCTTGAAGCGGATCGGCATCGAGACCCGCGCGGCGACGTTGATGGCCAAGGCCTCGCCCGACGTGGCCGAGGACATCTCCGCCGCGCTGAAGCGACTTGTCGGCGCCGGCCGCAGCGGCATGGGCACATTGTTCAAGGTGCTGGGCGTCTCCAGCCCCGAGATCCGCGCCCTTCCCGGCCTAAGCGACGAACAGCCACGGACATCATGATCCTTGCCTCGCCCCTGCTCTCGGCCGTGCCAGGCCTGCGCCACGCCTTCTTCACCCGCGAGGGCGGCGTGTCCGATGGTATCTATGAAAGCCTCAATGGCGGCCTCGGCTCCAACGATGATCCGCTGATCGTTGCGGAAAACCGGCGTCGCATGGCCGAGCAGATGGGCGTGAGCGCGGACCGTCTGATCAATGCGCACCAGATCCACTCACCGGATGCGGTGGTCGCGACCGGGCCGTGGGAGACACGTGCGCGGCCGAAGGCCGATGCCGTCGTGACGTCGACGCCCAATCTCGCGATCGGCGTCACCACGGCCGATTGCGGGCCTATCCTGTTCGTCGACCCCAATGCACGCGTGATCGGCGCGGCCCATGCTGGCTGGAAGGGCGCGCTCACCGGCGTGCTCGAATCGACCATTGAAACCATGGAGAGGCTGGGCGCTGATCGCAGCGGCATCGTCGCCGCGATCGGGCCCCTGATCCGCCAACAAAGCTATGAGGTCGGCGGCGAGTTCGTCGAACGCTTCCTCGATGCGGATGCGGACAACGCGGTGTTTTTCATTCCATCGGAGCGCCAGGGCCACGCGATGTTCGATCTCGCCCGCTTCATCCGCATGCGACTCGAAAATGCCGGCATCCTGATGATCGACGATCTTGGCATCGACACCTATTCGGATGAGCGCTGCTTCAGCTACCGTCGCTCGGTGCACCGCAAGGAGCCGGATTACGGCCGCCACATTCATGCGATTGCGCTCGAATTCTGACGCAAAGGCGCCACGAACGGTTGGCTCGTCGAGCTTGAGCATCAATCAGGCTCCCGGGCGTTTACCGTGTTGTCCCCGGTGTGTTCCGCCTGCCCTAGACGTTAATCGATTTTAACGATATCGCTGCCCTCAATGAGGGAAGCGTCAATTCACTGGAAGCGGGCCGGCCGCGTATCCTTGCGCGCCTGTGTCGCTGCGCTGTTGCTGGCGACCGCTGGCACACTTGGCGGTTGCGCCGGCGGCGGCGCCACAAGCGGCGCCTATGCCATGGCGACGCCCGACGCCCAGACCATCGCTTTCGAATCCATCGACGGTCCGCCGCCGAATGTCTTCGACCGCATGGTCGGCGTGCTCGATTCCGAGAGCAAGCTGCGCAATCTCGCCGTCGTCTCCCGCGAAGGCCAGGCCGCCTACCGCGTCCGCAGCTATCTGGCGGCGCAGGTCATCAAGGGACGCACCGTCGTAGCCTGGGTGTGGGACGTCTATGACCGCGACCAGCAACGTACGTTGCGGCTGTCCGGCGAGGAGCCAACCGGCAAGTCCGGGCGCGACGCCTGGGCCAATGTCGATGACCTGGTTTTGCGGAAGATTGCGCAGGCGGGTTTCTCCGGCCTGACTGGCATGGTCGGAACGCCGCCGGACGCCACCTCGCCCGCAAGCCCAGCGCCCGGCAAGACCGGACCGGCGGTGGCCGAGGTGGAACCGGCCCCTGCCCCGGGAAATGACGGTATCACGGCGCTCAGCTACGCCGAGCATTAGTCAAATCCCGGAAGGTGCGGGCATTTTTGCCCAGGAAAACGGTCCCCGCGGGTTGCCAGCCACATTGTCTCCCTGATATTCCGTCCCCGTCGAATTTAGCCGGTTCCACGGGGAAAACCCGATTATGCTCAACGTTGTCTCCAGCAAGCCGCGGGGAGAGGCCTCGATGTCGGCCAAAAATGGCACCATCAAGCTCGTTGCCGGCAATTCCAATCCAACGCTTGCCCAGGCCATCGCCGGCGGTCTCGGCTTGCCACTGACCAAAGCGGTGGTGCGGCGCTTCGCCGATATGGAAATCTTTGTCGAGATCCAGGAAAACGTCCGCGGCTCGGACGTCTATATCCTGCAGTCGACCTCCTATCCGGCCAACGACCATCTGATGGAGCTTCTGATCATCACCGACGCACTGCGGAGGGCCTCGGCCCGCCGCATCACCGCGGTGGTGCCTTATTTCGGCTATGCCCGCCAGGACCGCAAATCAGGTTCTCGCACGCCGATCTCGGCCAAGCTCGTCGCCAACCTGATCACCCATGCCGGCGCCGACCGTGTCATGACGCTCGACCTGCATGCCGCTCAGATCCAGGGCTTCTTCGACATCCCGACCGATAATCTGTTCGCCTTGCCTGTGATGGTGCGCGACATCAAGAATCGCTTCGACCTCGGCAACGTCATGGTGGTCTCGCCCGACGTCGGCGGCGTGGTTCGCGCCCGCAGTCTGGCCAAGCGCATCAACACGCCGCTCGCCATCATCGACAAGCGCCGCGAGCGTGCCGGCGAGTCCGAGGTCATGAACGTGATCGGCGACGTCGCCGGCCACACCTGCATCCTGATCGACGACATCGTCGACTCCGGCGGCACGCTGGTGAACGCCGCCGATGCGCTGCTCGCCCACGGCGCCAAGGATGTCTATGCCTACATCACCCATGGCGTGCTCTCGGGCGGCGCGGTGACGCGCATCACCTCCTCGCGGCTGAAGGAACTGGTCATCACCGACTCCATCCAGCCGACCGAAACCGTGCGCACCGCGCCCAACATCCGCACGCTGTCAATCGCCGGCCTGATCGCTGAAGCGATCGGCCGCACGGCGGCGGAAGAGTCGGTATCGAGTTTGTTCGACTAGCCGTCGCCCCAGCGAACGCCGGGGCCCATAACCCCAGGCCTATGTTTTGGATTTGTAGGGTGGGCAAAGGCGCGCTTCGCGCCGTGCCCACCGTTGACGTCCTCGGGTGAAATGGTGGGCACGCTTCACTTTGCCCACCCTACGCAGAGCTAGCCACCCGGCCTTCGCCGGGACGACGGCGGAGTAATGCAAAGACCCTAGTCGCCGCGCCCTTCGTCGCGCTACAGTTCTCCGTCATAAAAATAAATGGAGGGAGGAGACGATGGCGGACAACCGCATTTCTCGCCGCGCCGTTCTGGCTGGCGCGGCGGCGACAAGCGCACTCGGCGTGACCGGACGACCGGCGCGCGCGGCCGAGCCGCAATGGAAGAAATATGCCGGCACCAGGCTGGAGGTGATCCTCGCCAAGGGGCCGCGCGGCGACAATCTGCAGAAGTACATCAAGGAATTTACCGAACTCACCGGCATCGAGGTCGAGTCGGAGCAGATCCCGGAGCAGCAACAGCGGCAGAAGGCGGTGATCGAGCTCGCTTCCGGCAAGCCGAGCTTCGATGTGATCCACTTGAGCTATCACGTGCAGAAGCGGCAGTTCGAGAAGGCGGGCTGGCTCGCCGACATCACCGACTACATGAAGGACCCGACGCTGACCACGCCGGACCTCACTGAAAGCGATTTCTCGGCCGCAGGCCTCGCCTACGCCAAGGATGATAAGGGCCGGATGCTGTCGCTGCCGTGGTCGGTCGACTACTTCATCCTCTACTACAACAAGGAGATGTTCGCCGAGAAGGGCATCAGCGTGCCCAAGACACTCGATGAGATGGTGGACGCGGCGGAGAAACTCACCGATCCCAAGAAGGGCACCTTCGGCTTTGTCGGCCGCGGTCTGCGCAACGCCAACATGACGCTGTGGACCAACTTCTATCTCGATTATGGCGGCGAGTTTCTCGACGCCAAGGGCAATATCCTCACCGATGGTCCCGAGGCGATCGAGGCGACAAAGCTCTACCAGAAGCTCCTGACCAAATGTGCGCCGCCGGGCGTTGCCGGTTTCAACTGGATGGAGTCGATGGCCTCATTCACCCAGGGGCGCTCGGCGATGTGGATCGACGGCGTCGGTTGGGCGCCGCCGCTGGAAGATCCGACCGCCTCGCGCGTCGTCGGAAAAGTCGGCTACACGGTCGTGCCCGCCGGCCCCAAGGGCCAATACTCCGCCACGTACGGCGATGGCATCGGCATCGCGGCAGCCTGCAAGAACAAGGAAGCCGCCTACCTGCTCTGCCAATGGGTGGTGTCGAAGAAACAGGGCGCACGGCTGGTGCAAGCCGGCGGCGGCGTGCCGTTCCGCAACTCGGTGCTCAATGACCCCGAGGTTCAGGCCGGCGTCAAGCTGCCGAAAGAGTGGCTGCAGTCGGTCATCGATTCCGCCAAGATCAGCAAGCTCGGATTGCCCGTGGTGATCCCGGTCGCCGAATTCCGCGACATCGTCGGCGCTGCGCTGACCGCGACGTTGTCCGGCGCCGATCCTGCGACCGAGCTGAAAAAGGCGCATGAGCAATATCGCCCCATCCTGGAGCGCAGCGAGAAGGCGTGAGCACCATCAGCGAGGCAAATCCGGCGGCGGCCAAGACCGAGCCGCTGCCGGAACAGCAGTTGCGGCAGCGGTCCTATTGGCCATTCGTGCTGCCGGCGCTGATCATCGTGCTGGCGGTGATCGTATTCCCCTGGGTGTTCACGATCTGGATGAGCCTCAATGAGTGGAAGGTCGGTTCGCCCACAACATTCGTTGGGCTCGCCAATTACCTGCGGCTGCCGACCGATCCGCGCTTCATCGAAGCGATCGGACATACGCTGTACTACACCGCGCTATCGGTCGTGCTGCCCATGATCTTCGGCACGCTGGCCGCGGTGATCTTCCACATCAAATTTCCGTTCCGCGGTGCCCTGCGCGCCGTGTTCATCATGCCGATGATGGCAACGCCCGTTGCGGTCGCGCTGGTGTGGACCATGATGTTTCACCCGCAACTCGGCGTCTTGAACTATCTGCTCTCCCTGGTCGGCATCACGCCGCAGCTCTGGGTGTTTCATCCCGCGACCGTGATCCCGTCGCTGGTGCTGGTCGAGACTTGGCATTGGACGCCACTCGTCATGCTGATCGTGCTTGGCGGCATCGCGGCGATTCCGACCGAGCCTTATGAAAGCGCGAAGATCGACGGCGCCACGCACTGGCAGATGTTCCGTTACATCACCCTGCCCCTGATCACGCCGTTCCTGTTCATCGCCGCGATGATCCGCACCATCGATGCCGTGAAGAGTTTCGATACGATCTTCGCGATCACGCAAGGAGGTCCCGGCTCCGCCTCGGAGACCATCAACCTGTATCTCTATAGCGTCGCTTTCGTCTATTACGACCTCGGCTATGGCTCGGCGATTGCCGTGGTGTTCTTTGCGCTGATCGTCGCACTCGCGGCCGTGCTGCTCTATCTGCGCCAGCGCACGCTCTGGACCGAGATCGGAGGCGGCGCATGAGCGCGCGTCAGATCCTCGGCAAGGTCGGCATTGCATTCGCCGTGTTCGTCATCGTCTCGCCGGCGATCCTGTTCTTTCTCTGGATGGCTTCGCTCTCGGTGAAATTCGAGATCGACAACGCCGCCTATCCGCCGGTGTTCATCCCCGAGCATTTCGCCTGGAAGAACTATGCGGACGTGCTCTCGTCAAACCGCTTCGTCACCTATTTCTTCAACAGCCTGATCGTGACAGGGTCGGCGACGGCGCTCGCGATGCTGGTCGGCGTGCCCGCAGGCTATGGCATTGCGCGAATGGCCGCGCACAGGTCGGCGGTCGTGATCCTGATTGCGCGCATTACGCCGGGCCTGTCCTATCTCATTCCGCTGTTTCTGATGTTCCAGTGGTTCGGCTTGCTTGGCACGCTGCTGCCGCAGATCATCATTCACCTCGTCATCACCGTGCCGATCGTGATCTGGATCATGATCGGCTATTTCGAGACCACGCCACTGGAGCTCGAGGAAGCCGCGACCATCGACGGGGCCACGCGCTGGCAGGTGTTCCGACATGTCGCGCTTCCCGTTGCGAAGCCGGGGCTGGCCGTTGCCTTCATTCTTTCGGTGATTTTTTCCTGGAACAATTTTGTGTTCGGCATTGTGCTTGCCGGGCGTGAAACGCGCACACTGCCGGTTGCTGTCTACAATATGATCTCCTTCGATCAGTTGAGCTGGGGTCCGCTCGCCGCCGCGGCGCTGATCGTCACGTTTCCAGTATTGCTGTTGACGGGTTCGCGCAGCGGCAGATCGTTGCGGGGTTGACCGCGGGCGCGGTGAAGGGTGGATAGTTTCCTCGCCATCGCGTTCGCTAGGACGACGAGACGTTGAAACAACTCACGAAATTCGTTTCACCTGCGGACAGCCGATAGAATTTTATGTCAGACGACACTCCCTTCAATTTGCATTGTGCAGTGCCACTGCAGCTTTGCAGGGAGTCGCCCGTGTGTTATATGAAGTGTCACAAGACCATCACAGAATCTTCATGTCAGAAACCGATGCGATCAAGCTCGGCGGCGCAAATGCGCGCGCCTTGACAGGGCTCAACCCTGCCAACCCCGTCCCGTCGGATAAGCAAGGGATGGAAAACGACGTCACAACGAGCAAGCCATCGGAGACGACGGACCCGGCTGATGCGCAGGCCGCCGCGGCAAACCGTCCGCGTCGCAGGCCGACTCCATCCGATGTTGTGCGGCAGCACGAGGCGGCGCCGGCAGACACCGAGATCGAGCTCAAGCTTGTCGTCGATCCCGATCGGCTCGCTGAATTCAACCAGGCGCCGATCATCGCGGACAACGCCCGCAGCAAGGGCAGCCGCAAGCACTTCAAGACCGTCTATTATGACACGCCCGAGCGGACGCTTCGCCGCGAGGGCTTGACTCTGCGCGTCCGTCAAAGCGGCGCGCGATTTACGCAGACCGTGAAAACGGAATGCAGCGACGATCCGCTCACCCGCGGCGAGTGGGAAGCGAGCGTGCCGTCGATCGTGGCCGATGTCGCGCTGGCAGCCCCCTTCATCCCGGCCAAACTGCTCGCCGATCTCGAACCGCTCGAGCCCGTCTTCACGTCGGACATCCACCGGCATCAGCGCCTAGTCGATTTGCCGTCCGGCACAGTCGAGGTCGCCTTCGACCACGGCCTGTTGAAAGCGGGCGAGCGCACGCTGCCCGTGAGCGAGATCGAACTTGAGCTCAAGGCCGGCGGCGCCGGCGCGATCTACGAGCTTGCGTTGCAGCTTGCCGAGCACGGACCCGTGCGGCCGTCGATCCAGGCCAAATCCGAACGCGGCTTCGATCTCGCGGAAGGGGCGCCGCCAACGGCACCCAAGCCGCGCAAGCTGCGGCTCGATCCATCGGTCCCGCTCGACGATGCGTTGACGCGGATCCTGCGCGCCTGCCTGCACCATCTGTTGCAATCGCTGCCCGCGGCCGAGGACGGCCGCGACCTCGAGGGCGTGCACCAGTTGCGCGTCGCACTGCGTCGCTTGCGCTCGGCGCTGCATCTGATGCGCTCGGTGAGTTCGCTCTCCAAGCTGGAAATGCTGCGCTCCGAGGCGAAATGGCTGGCTTCCAGTCTCACAGCCGCCCGCGAGTGGGATATTTTCCAGACCGAGACTTTGCCGAGCATTGCCAAGGGCTGTCCATCCGTCACAGGGTTCGACGCACTGGAAGAGGTTGCGGAGAGGCGCCGCGCGGCCGCTTACCACAAGGTGCGCGTCGTGCTGGCCGACCAACGTTGCGCAAAGTTCCTGCTCAACCTGGGCGCCTGGATCGAGGCCCGCGGCTGGCGCAGCGACATCTCGTCGCAAAACCTCAGTGAACTGACCGAGCCCGCCATCGCCTTTGCGCAACGAACGCTGGCTGCGCAATACGCCAAGGTGGTCAAGCGCGGCCGTCGTCTCAAATCGATGAACCCGGAGGAACGGCATCGCGTGCGCCTCGCCGTGAAGAAGCTGCGCTATGGCACCGACTTCCTCTTGCCTCTGTGCGGCGAGGGCAAGGTGGTCAAACGCTTCCGCGAGCGGCTGATCGAGCTGCAGGAAGAGCTCGGCTCCTATAACGACATGGCAACCACCGCCTCACTGCTGTCGGGACTTGGCATGGAAACGCCTGACAGCCGCGTCGCCGCAGCCGCGATCGCCGGCTGGCAGGCCTCTTCGATGGTGAGCACTGAGGCCCGCCTGCGGGAGGCCTGGCGCAATTTCGCCAAGGCGCAGGCGCCGTGGGAGAAGGACGAGCAGTCCTAGGACATCAGCGCGGCTCGTGGCCCGCAAGCTGAAAGAACGCATCCCCCGACGGCATGCGTGGCGGTAGTCGCTGCCGCCGCAATCGGCTATCAACCCCGCAGAATAATTCGGGGAGGCATCATGCCTGATATCGGGCCTATTCAACGGGCGCTGGACGCGGCGGTCGGTGCCGACAAGATTCCCGGCATCGCGGCAGCGGTCGCGACCAGGGAAGGTGTCATCTTCGAGGGTGCGGCGGGGCAGAGAAGTGCAGGCTCACCTGCGCCGATGACCGCCGATTCCGTGTTCCGCATCGCCTCGATGACAAAGGCGATCACGGGGGCTGCGGCGATGCAGTTGGTCGAGCGAGGGAAGCTCGCGCTGGACCAGCCCGCCAAGGAGATCCTGCCTTTGCTGGGCAAGGTCCAGGTCCTCACCGGCTTCGATGCATCCGGCCCGGTCATGCGGCCGCCGCGCACCGACATCACCTTGCGCCATCTCCTCACCCATACTGCGGGTTTTGCCTACGATATCTGGAACGAAAAGATCGCCCGCTATGCCAGGGACAAAGAGGTGCCTGCGATGCGCACGGCCAAGCTGGCTGCGCTCGATATCCCGTTGGTGCGCGATCCCGGCGAACGCTGGGAATATGGCGTCAATATCGAGATGGTCGGCCGCATGATCGAAGCGGCAAGCGGCCTCGACCTCGAAAGCTATTTGCAGCGGCACATCCTCGAGCCGCTCGGCATGCGCGATACGAGCTACATTGCACGTCCCGCCTGGGACAACCGGCTCGCGGCCGTTCACGCCCGCAAAGCCGACGGCACGCTTGAGGTGATCGCAAGCCCGCCGATCGACGAGGCGACGCGCGAGTTCTTCCCCGGTGGCGGCGGACTTTACTCCACCGCGCCTGACTATCTGCGTTTCCTGCGCGCGCTCATGAACGGCGGCGAGCTCGACGGCGCGCGCATCCTCGAGCCCGAGACCGTCGCGCTGATGGGCGACAACCATATGGGTGCGCTTGACGTCGAACCGCTGCCGACCTTCAATCCGATTCTGTCGAACCCGGTCGACCTGATGCCGGGCGTGGTCAAGAAATGGGGCCTGACCTTCCTGATCAACACCGCAGCCTCCCCCGCGGGCCGCAGCGCCGGCAGCCTCGCCTGGGCCGGCCTCAACAACACTTATTACTGGCTCGATCCATCGGCCAAAGTCGCGGGCGTGTTCATGACGCAGATTTTACCGTTTGCGGATGCGACGGTGCTGCAGGCGTTGGATGCGTTCGAGCGCGCGGTGTATGGGGTGGTGCGCGGACGCTAAACGCTCTTCGTCGTCCCGGCGAAAGCCGGGACCCATAACCCCAGGGAGTGGTTTTACGACGATCGTCTGCCACCGAATGCCACAGATAGATTCCGCGGTATCGTCCCGGCTTTCGCCGGGACGACAGTGGCATGTCTGGGTCGATTGGGAATCACGCCACTGCGTTGCGCCGGATAGTCTCGCGATAGAAGGCGGCGCTCAGCTTTGGCGTGCGGCGCTGGGTTTCGAAATCGACGCGGTAGAGGCCGAAGCGCTTCTTCAGACCGTCCGCCCATTCGAAATTGTCGAGCAGGCTCCAGAGGAAATAGCCGGCGACAGGAATCCCCTCGGCGGTCGCGCGCTGCAGCTGAGAGAGATAGTTGCGCAGATACATGATGCGATCGAGGTCGTAGATGTTGCCGTCCGCGTCGGGCGCATCGGTGGCCGATGTGCCGTTCTCGGTGACGTAGATTGACCTTACGTTCCAGAGCCGCGCGGCGTGGCGTGGCGCCCAATACATCGCTTCCGGTCCGACCATCAGCCAGGGCGGGTCCATATGCGGAAACGATGCCGGGAACGGCGCCAGCGCAAAGCCACGGGGATTGTCGGCCGCGACGATATAATGATCGGGCTTGTAGATATTCAGGCCGAGAAAATCGATCGGCGACGAGATGACGCGCAGATCCTCCGCGGCGAATTGCGGAGCGTCCCTGCCGGCGTCGGCCAGATAAGCGGCCGTATAGCGCCCCTCGAGCATCACCGTCAGATAGCCGGCATTGAGCTCGCGGGTTGCGATCTCCGCAGCGCGGATATTCGCGGGCGTATCTATGACGGGGATGCAGACCACGAGATTTTCGGCCGGTCCCACCTTGACGGGCCGCCGCGCACGCGCGCGGATCGCCTGCACGGCAAGGCCGTGTCCCAGCGCGACATGATGCCGGACCTGGTTCTGCTCGCCTTGCGACAGCTTGAGCCCGGGCGCGTCGATTCCGAGCCCGTGCCCGAGATGCACCAGCCGCGAGCACTCATTGATGGTGAAGAAGTGCTTCACGCGGTCGCTCAGGCGCTCCGTGACGTAGCCGGCATAGTCGGCAAATGCTTTTGCGGTGTCGCGCGAGCGCCAGCCGTCGAAGCGATCCTGCAGCGCCTGCGGCAGGTCCCAATGATAGAGAGTCGCATAAGGCTCGATGCCGCTCGCGAGCAGCTGGTCGACGAGCCGGTTGTAAAAATCCAGACCCTTGGCGTTCGCGGCGCCCGAACCTTGCGGAAAAATGCGCGGCCAGGCGATGGAGAAGCGATAGGCTTTGGTGCCCAGCGACTTCATCAGCTTGCAATCGTCCTTGTAGCGGCGATAATGATCGTCGGCGACATCGCCATTGCTGCCGTCTTCGATGGTGCCTTGCCGATGTGTGAAACTGTCCCAGATCGACGGCCCTCTTCCGTCTTCGTTCACGGCCCCTTCGATCTGATAGGCGGAGGTCGCCGTGCCCCAGATGAAGTCGCGGGGAAAGCCCGGCGCGCTCCCGGACTCCCCTGGCGCGCTTCGCCTGTGTGCGGCTTGCGCCGGCGCCGACGCCCGGAGCGCAGCCCATGCTGCACACCCGGCAAAATAGCGCCGCGAGATCCCGTTCAACACCATGTTTTCACATCCCGGACGGTTGCATCACGACAGAGATTTATTTGTCGCGTTCCATTCGCGATGACGCCGTCGCCAAGCTCGCGGCTGCACCAGCCTGCGGCGCCGGCTGCGCGAGAGACTCGAGCCCCACGCCCTGGACCACGCGCGACTGCTTGCCGAGCAGCCTGAACAGGATGCCATCCCCGATCATGCTCACGGCGAGGAGCGTGCGCGGCGGCGCCAGGCTGATGCCGAGCAACAGGAACGCCGCCGACGTCCACAGCGACTGCCAGTTGCGAATGCCTTCGTTGATGGCAATAAACAGCGCGCTCGACAGAAATAGGCCCGCGAACACGGCTTCCGCAACGCGGCAGGTCGCGGAGTTGCGCGGGTTGAGAAGCGTCACGGTCCAGAGCGGCACCGCGAACATGGTGAGACTGGCGAACGGGAAATCACGCGAGCGCGCATCGAACACAAGGCCGAGTGCGGTCTCGGTCGCGGCCAGGATCGCAACCGACAGGACCGATCCGAAGATCAGCACCGGCCAGGACCGGGCACGACCACCGCGCGGACCGAACAGGTCGACAAAGGCCGGCAGCGGCTGCCCTGTCATCACCGCATTGGCGCAGAGCAGCGGCAGGATAACGGCTGCGGCGAGCAGCAGGGCCTGCAACAGCCCGCCGTCAAAGCCATAGCTCTCGTCAATCGCCTTTTCCGCGGCGAGGCCGACCAGGAGTCCGCCGGATGTCGCGAAGATCGCCACAGCAAGCCATGGCGTGACGCCTGCCGGTCGTCCTCCCCTTCGCGCCACCAAGGCGGCAGCGAAGGTCGCGAGGCTGAGCGCAAGGCCGGCCCCCATCTGCAGCTTCCAGCATGGAAAGTTGCTGACCGCAGCTCCTTCAGCGTATTTCAGCTGCCGGCTGATGCCGTCGAGCAGGCCCCAATGGGCGCCGACGGTGCCTTCCCACTGCCGCTTCCACGGCTCGTCGTAGGCCTCGAACAGATTGACGCGGAAGCCTTCCTGCCGCGAGAGCGTGAGCAGCTCGGAAAAAAAGCGCGCCTGGTTGATGCGGGACGGCAGCGCGTGGTCGCGCATGCGGCCCTGGCTCGGCCACCCTGCCTCGCCGACCAGAACTTCCTTGCCCGGAAAGGCACGAACCATCTCCTTGCGAATGTCATCCACATGGCGCGCAGCATCCTCGGCGCGGACCGGGGCGTCTTCCCAATAGGGCAGAACGTGGACGGCAACGAAATCGGCGTCCTCGGCGATCTCCGGGTCGCGCAGCCAGAACTCCTCAACCTCGGCATAGCCGACGGGAACGTTGAACTTGGGCTTGGCCGCGCGGATGGTGTTTCGCAGCGCCTGCGCCGTCATCTCGCCGCGCAGCAACACTTCGCTGCCGATGATGACGGAGTTGATCACGCCGGGGTGCTGTTTTGCCAACTCCGCTGCGCTGTCGATCAGCTCGGCATTTTTCCGAGGATTGCGGCCGATCCACACGCCGAGAATGACCTTGAGGCCCACCTTCGCCGCCAGCTCCGGCACCTTATCAAGCCCGTTCTCGATGGAATAAACGCGGACGCATTTCGATATAGTGGCGAGCTGGGCGAGATCGTCGGCGATCTGAGCCTCGCTGATGACCACCTGCGAGTTCCACGGGGTCTGCCCCTCGCGGAACGGCGCATAGGACACGCAATCGACTTTTTGGGCGGCATCGATTGGCGCGACCTCCAGCGTCACCGGGGTTCCCAGCCAGGACCAAACCCCGGCAATGAGGCTCAGGGACAAGAGGAGAAGCAGCAGCGGTGTCCGAAGCGAGGTGCCCGCGTTGTTGTGGACGTTTGCCGGATCCTTCAGATCGGGATGATAGAGTTGCATCACAGCGCGCCCCGGATCCCGCTCAAGACCAAGTGATGCCTGGCGCGGCTGTGACATCTCCGACCGCTACTTGGAGATGACCCCCGCTATTGGCCGTGGTGAAACGACATTGCATATGCCTTGGCCGCCTGACTTGCCCTGTTGGTCGGGGCGATGGATGTCGTGAACCGGAGGCCGCGAGGCCGCGACCACAAGGAAAAGGCCTCGTCGCCGAGCAACGACCGAGGCCATTTCTTGACGTCCTTTAACCTGACAAAAGCTCCTACTTGAGGGTATAGATCAGGAGAAGCCTCCCGACCAAGCCCTCAACGAGCTCCGCCTGTTCCACGATAAGAATATACCTGTATCCAGCGTTTTCAACAGCTTCGGAAAATCGCGATGCACCGGTTGCCCAGTGGTTTGATGCCCAGGTCGATTATCAGCTTGCCCGATTTCGCCGCGGCGTGGCCCTCCAGGGCGGGAGCCCGATGATGCGGCGCCGGGACTTCATCACAGCCACGGCGGCACTGCTGGCCTACACACAATTGGCCAAATCAGCCGGCGCGGCGATGCCCGGCCAGAGCGCAGCGCCCAAGCCCGGCACAGGGTCCGATGTTGGCGCCGACGACCGCCTGCCGGTCGGATTTCACAATTTCACCGGCACGAACCTCGCCAACTGGAAGGCGGCGCTGACGGCGCAGCAGCGCGGCCAAGCCAATGCCGTTATCGGCTGCCTCGGCGATTCCACCGTGGCCGGGCAAGGCGCTGCCGGTGATGATCTCGCCTCCAACGCCAAGAGTCTGTCATGGCCTACGCAACTGGCAAAGCTCATTCCCAACGGCAGCTGGTCGAGCGTCTGGGGCGACAACAATGTCACTGCCAATGCGGGAGACATGCACAGTTTCGACGCGAGGCTGAACCGCGCGGGCTGGACCACCACCACCATCAAGGCCTCCGGCACGCTGTGCGGCGGCTTCTTCCAGGACGTGCCAACCTCCGCTTCGCATTCCTTCACGCCCACCAACCCGATCGACACCATCGAGGTCTGGTACGCGCAATCTCCCGATAATGGCGCGTTCACCATCGACGTCGATGGCGGACCGCCCTTGGCGCGCGTGAACTGCGCCGGCCCCAATGCCTTCCTGAAGGCGACCGTCCATTGCCCGCGCGGCCTTCACACGATCAACCTGCAGCGGACCGGGAACAATGAAGCCGATGTCTATCTGACCGGACTGCGGGTCTACAACTCCGCGATCAAGGAAGTGTCGGTCTATAATCTTGGCGGCTGCCGCTGGGAAAGCGCGGACTTCGTGGTCAACACCTATCCCTGGAGCACGTTGCCGGCCGTGGCTGCAATTGCGCCGAACCTCGTGATCTTCCAGGCCGGCCAGGTCAACGACTGGGACAATCACACGCCGCTGCCAACCGTTACGGCAAACATGATGACGGTGATCGAGGCGCTGCGGGCAGTGAAGTGCGACGTGATCCTGATGAGCGGCGTGCCGTCCAAGCCCGACTATTTGCCGTCCTACGTCGCACAGGAGGCCTACGTCACCAATATGAAGAAGCTCGCCTATGCGGCCAACGTTCCCTTCATCGACGTCTGGACGCTGTTCGGCCGCAGCTGGAAACGATCAGCGATGTTCGATGCCCTGCATCCGAACCAGACCGGCTACGAGCTGATTGCAGGCTACGCCAAGGCCGCCGTTCTCAATCCCTCCGCCCACAGCGCGAGCTAGCCGCGCTGGCCCCGGCGGCGCTCCTGCGTCATCTCGGCTAAGATCGACATCGCGATCTCTTCCGGTGTGATGGCGCCGAGATCGAGGCCGGCAGGCGCCCTGACCGCGGCAAGCGCGGAGGCCGCGCCGCCTTGCGCCAGCAGCTTCTCGCGCAAGGCTGCCATCTTGCGGCGGCTGCCGACGAAGGCGTGATAGGCGGCTTCGATCGCAAGCGCCGCGCGCAACGCGGCCTCATCGCCTTTGCCTTGCGTGGACACCACGACAAAGCGTTTCGCCTGATGCAGTTCGCCGACCGCAAAGCCGTCGATCAGCATATCTGCCTCGACGACAGCCGGACGGTCGGCCACAGGCGCGGCAAGCGTCACGTGGTAGCCGAGCTGGCGGGCCTGTGCAGCCAGCGATAGCGCGACCGGGCTCGCACCGAAGATCACGAGCGAGGGATGCGGCAGCACCGGCTCGACGAAAATATCCATGGTACCCTGGCTCGGGCAGAAATTGGCGGCAAAGCGTACCCCCTGCCGGCTCTCGCCCGCCTTGACGCCGAGCTCGGTGAGCAGATCCTCCGGCTGCACCGAGACCATGCGCGGCTCGCCATCGGCGAGTGCCTCGCGCGCCGCCTTCAGCACCGCGCCGCGGGCACAGCCGCCGCCGATCCAGCCCGCGACGATGGTGCCGTCAGGCGCGATGATCGCTTTTGCGCCAGCCTTGGCCGCGGTCACCGAGACCGTGCGCACCACGGTTGCCAGCACGAAGGCGCGTTCCTCGGCCTTCATCTGTGCAACCAGGTCCATCACCTCGACATGGGCACCCATGGCTTCTCCTTGAGCATGGCTTCTCCTTTGGAGCATGATCTATTCGGACAACCGGTCCACTTTTCCGCATCATGCTCATAGCCTCGCAAGATAGGGTTCGAGCGCAACCAGGCTCTTCAGCGTATTGGCCGGCGCGTAGAGGTCGACATGCGGCAGCGCGGCCTTGATGCCGGCGGCGACCGGCACATAGCCCTGCCAGGCCGCCATCGGGTTGAGCCAGACGATGCGGCGACAGCGTTTTGCAAGGCGCCCCATCTCGCGGCCGAGCAGGTTGGCATCCCCAGTCTCATAGCCGTCGGAGACGATCATCACGCAGGTCCGCGAATGGATCACCCGCGCCGCGTGATGGCGGTTGAACGTCGCAAGGCTTTCGCCGATCCGGGTGCCGCCACCGGCCCCTTGCGCCAGGATCGAAAGACGATCGAGCGCGCGCGCCGCATCCCGCTCCTTCATCGCGCCAGAGACGTGGGCGAGGCGCGTGTGAAACAGGAACGCCTCGGCCTCGCGAAACTCGTCAAGCACGCCGTGGATGAAGCGCAGGAACACGCCCGTATACATGCTCATTGAGCCGGAGGCATCGAGCAGCACGACCAGCCGCAGCGGCTTGTCTTTGCGCTGCCGCTTGACGAGCGAAATCGGCACGCCGCCATGGCTGATGTTGCGGTGAATGGTACGCCGGAGATCGAGCCGATAACCGTGCCGCCGCGCGAGATCGCGCCGCGTCAGCCGGGTGCGCATCGCTTTCGCAAGCCGCTCGGCTGCGTCATGGGCCTGCGCCGCCTGCTCGGGATCGGCAAGCTTGCGGAAATCGACCTCGGCGAGATTTTCGGCGCGCGAAGCCCCCTCCATGCGACCCTCGCCGCCGCGGCCCTCCGGTCCATCCTCGGTCGATGGCACCTGATCCGTCGCGGACTGACCGCTGATCGTGCCGCCGTCCTGCAGATTCTTCAGCGACGGGCTACTGGCTGTTTTCGCCGCCCCCGATGTCATCGAGCGCGAGCGCACGCGCTTTCCGAGCCAGAACGCATCGAATAATCCGTCGAATTTATCCCAATCCGATTTGCGCGCCGAGAACAGGTGTTTCAACGCCGAACGCAGCAGGCCGGGCTTGCCGACATAACCCGAGGCCATTAGCGTAGCCGCATCGCGCCCTTCCGCGAGCCCCACCGCAAAGCCGTTGTCGCGAAGCGTCTTCAGAAACGCGGACAGTTTTTGCGCGACCAGGCGCGACACCTGGTCGATCTCCTCAAACGTGGGATGGTCGCCGCAGCAGCTCATGCGACCTTCCCCAATATGCGTTCAGTGACCTCGCGCGTGACGCGCGCGCGATCCTCTCTGGTCTTGAGCAGGCACATCATGGTCTCGTAGACCGTCTCCGGCGCGTCATGCAGGTCGCGGACGTCAAGCCCGACCAGCGCCGCGGCCCAATCCAGCGTCTCGGCCACGCCAGGCACCTTGCGCAGCTCCTCCTTCCGCACGCCCTCCAGCATCCGCGCGATCTGTAGCGACAGCGAGGCGGAGGCGCCGTCGATCCGCGCCATGATGATGCGCGCCTCGCGCTCGACATCGGGATAGTCGACATAGTGATAGAGGCAGCGCCGGCGCAACGCGTCGGACAGCTCCCGCGTGCCGTTCGAGGTCAGCACCACATGCGGGATGGCGCTAGCGGTGATGGTGCCGAGCTCGGGAATCGAGACCTGGAAATCCGACAGCAGCTCGAGCAGGAACGCCTCGAACTCGTCATCGGCGCGGTCGATCTCGTCGATCAGCAGCACCGGCGGGGTCTCACGGCGGATGGAGGCGAGCAGCGGCCGCTCGAGGAGATATTTTTCCGAGAAGATCTGGTCCTCAACCGCATCGGCATCCGCGCCATGATGCGCCTGGATCGCCAGCAATTGCCGCTGGTAATTCCATTCGTACAGCGCGGCGGACTGGTCCAGCCCCTCATAGCATTGCAGCCGGATCAGCTCGGTGCCATGCACGCAGGCGAGCGCCTTGGCGACCTCGGTCTTGCCAACCCCCGCCTCGCCTTCCAACAGCAGCGGGCGCTTGAGCATCTGCATGAGTGAGATCGCGGTCGCAAGCTCGGCGTCGGCGATGTAGCCGCACGCTGCGAGGGCCTGCGCGATCTCGTCACGGGTTTTCATGCTCACCATGCCTTCCCGTCATTGCAAAGGAGCGAAGCGACGCGGCAATCCAGAGTCGTATGCGTGGCCCTGGATTGCTTCGCTTCGCTCGCAATGACGTCAAGCTAGCACACCCAGGCTCTTCGCCGCCTGCCAGTTGCGCCAGTAGTCATGCGGCATCTGGATATGCGTCGAGCCGAGGAACGAGAAGGCATCGTTCACGGCGTTGGAAAACGCCGGCACGCCGCCGACATTCGGGCTTTCGCCGACGCCCTTGGCGCCGATCGGGTGATGCGGCGAGGGCGTCACGGTGAAATCGGTCTCCCAATGCGGCGTCTCGACCGCGGTTGGCATGAAGAAATCCATGAACGAGCCGGTGACGACATTGCCGCCATCGTCATAACGGATCTCCTGGCCCATCGCGATCGCAAATGCCTCGGTCAGACCACCATGCACCTGGCCCTCGATGATCATCGGGTTGATGCGGGTGCCGCAATCATCCAGCGCATAGAAGCGGCGGACCTTGTAGACGCCGGTATCGACATCGATGTCCATCACGCAAAGATAGGCGCCGAACGGATAGGTCATGTTGGGCGGATCGTAATAGCTCACTGCCTCCAGACCCGGCTCCATGCCGGGTGGGACCGAGTTATACGCCGCCCAGCAGATGTCCTTCATGGACATGAATTTCTCCGGCAGGCCTTTGACGCGGAAGCCGTCGATGTCCCATTCCAGATCGTCCTCATGCACCTCGAGCTTGTAGGCGGCGATCATCTGCGCCTTGGCCTTGATCTTTCGCGAAGCCATGGCGATGGCAGCGCCGGCAACCGGCGTTGAGCGGGAGCCATAGGTGCCGAGCCCGTAGGGCGCGGTGTCGGTGTTGCCTTCCTCCACCATGATGTTGTCGGCGGGAATGCCGATTTCGCTCGCGATGATCTGGGCCCAGGTGGTCTCATGACCCTGGCCCTGGCTCTTGGTGCCCATCCGCGCAATGCCCGCACCTGTGGGATGCATGCGGATCTCGCACGAGTCGAACATCGCAATGCCGAGGATATCGCAGTTCTTCGATGGGCCGGCGCCGACGATCTCGGTGAAGAACGAGACGCCGAGCCCCATGATCTCCCGGGTCTCGCCGCGCCTGAACGCGGCGCGCTTGTCCGCCTGCTCCTTGCGCAAATTCGCGTAGTCCGTACTCTCCAGCATCTTGCGCATTGCGGTGTGGTAGTCACCGGAATCGTATTCCCAGCCGAGCGCGGAATGATACGGGAACTGCTCGCGCCGGATAAAATTCTTCAGGCGCAGCTCCGCCGGGTCCATCCCGAGCTTTTGCGCCAGGATGTCCATGGCGCGCTCGATGCAATAGGCGGCCTCCGTGACGCGGAACGAGCAACGGTAGGCCACACCGCCGGGCGCCTTGTTGGAATAGACGCCGTCGACGCTGAGATGGGCGACCGGGAAATCATAGGACCCGGTGACGATGTTGAAAAAGCCGGCCGGCCATTTCGACGGATCGGCGCAGGCATCGAACGCGCCATGATCTGCGAGCACGTGGACGCGAAGGCCAGTGACCTTGCCGTCTTTCGTGGCCGCGATCTCCGTCGTCATGTGATAGTCGCGCGCGAACGAAGTCGCGGTGAGATTTTCGATGCGGTCCTCGACCCATTTCACCGGCTTGCCGGTCACGATGGAGGCGACCGCCGCGCAGATATAGCCGGGATAGGCGCCGACCTTGTTGCCGAAACCGCCGCCAATGTCGGGCGATATCACATGGATCTTCTGCTCCGGCAACTTGGCGATCAGCGCGACCACTGTGCGGATCACATGCGGCGCCTGGAAGGTGCCCCAGATGGTCAGCTCGCCCTTGATCTTGTCAAAGGAGCAGACGCACTGGCAGGTCTCCAGCGGCGAGGGATGGGTGCGGTGATAGGAGATCAGCTCCTTGATGGTGACGTCGGCCTTCTTGAAGGCGGCGTCGGTGAGGTCCTTGTCGCCGACGCTCCACTCGAAGATGTGGTTGTGGTGCTTGCGCGGCCCATGCGCGCCCGTGGTCTTGCCGGCGAGGTCCTCGCGAAGCACCGGTGCATCGGGCGCCATCGACTTGAAGGGATCGATGAGGACGGGCAGCGGCTCATATTCGACTTGCACCTTGCTTACGCCGTCATCAGCCGCGTATCGGTCCGTCGCGACCACGAACGCGACCTCCTGATTCTGGAACAGCACCTTGCCATCGGCGAGCACCATCTGCACGTCGCCGGCAAGGGTCGGCATCCAGGCGAGGTTGACGGTCTTGAGCGTCTCGGCGGTGATCACCGCGAGCACGCCGGGGACCTTCAGCGCCTCCTCCGAGTTGATCGATTTGACGCGCGCATGCGCGTGCGGCGAGCGGACGAAATCGCCATGCAGCATGCCCGGCAGCTTGACGTCGTCGACATAATTTCCCTTGCCTTGGGTGAAGCGGATGTCTTCGACCCGCTTGCGCTTGCAGCCCATGCCTTCAAGGGCGGCGGTACGTTGTTCCCGCGTGGGAGTTAAGTCGTTCATTCCGCGGCCTCCTTGAATTCGACGCCATTGATCTTGCTTGCGGCGTACTGGATCGCCTTGACGATGTTCTGGTAGCCGGTGCAGCGGCAGATGTTGCCTGAGATGCCCTGCCGGATCTCCTCCTCGGTGGGGGACGGATTTTCTTTCAGCAGCCGATGCGCGCGGACGATCATGCCGGGCGTGCAATAGCCGCACTGCAGGCCGTGCATCTGGCGAAAGCCCTCCTGCAGATGCGACAGCGTGCCGTCGGCATTGGCCATGCCTTCGATGGTGGTGATGTCACTGCCATTGGCCTGCACCGCGAACATGGTGCAGGACTTCACCGACATGCCGTCGATGTCGACGGTGCAGGCGCCGCAATGGGTGGTCTCGCAGCCGATATGCGTGCCGGTGAGCTGCAGATTCTCGCGGATGAAATGCACGAGCAGCGTGCGCGGCTCGACCAGGCCCTCGACCTCGGCGCCGTTGACCTTCATGGTCACATGGGTTTTTGCCATTGATCCCTCCCCTATTTCGCGCGGCTGGCGGCGCGCTGCAGCGCGCGCGTCACCATGATGCCGCCGACATGTTTTCGGTATTCGACCGGCCCGCGCGCATCGGCCGCGGGCGACATGATCGCCCGTGCCGCTGTGGCTGCGTTCTTCAGGCTCGCGTCATCGAGGCTGGTGCCGATGACGGCCTTGGCGGCGTCGATCGCGAGCAGCGGCGTCTCATGCAGGTTGGTCAGTCCAATCGCGCAGGAGGCGACCTTGCCGCCGGACATGGTCAGCACCACGGCCGCGGCGGCGGTGGCGTAATCGCCGACCTTGCGCTTCAGTTTCTCATAGGCGTAGCCGTGGCCGGCTGCGGGTACGGGTATCGTAACGGCGGTCAGGATCTCGCCGGGCTCCAGCGCAGTGAAATAGGCGCCCTGATAGAAGTCGGAGGCCATGACCTCGCGCGCACCGTTCGGCCCTTCCAGGCGATAGGCCGCCCGCAATGTCAGCATCAGCGCCGGCATGTCATTGCCGGGGTCGCCATTGGCGACATTGCCACCCAACGTGCCGCGGTAGCGGACCTGGGGATCGGCGATCAACGCAGCCGCCTCCTGCAGGATCGGCAGCGAGGTCCTGATCTCGTCGGAGGCGAGCAGCTCGTGCTGGGTCGTCATCGCCCCGATCACGATCCTGCTGCCGTCGCGGCGGATGCCCTTGAGCCCGGCGACGCCATGCAGATCGATGAGATGGCCGGGCGTGGCAAGCCTGAGCTTCATCATCGGGATCAGGCTGTGTCCGCCGGCGAGCGGACGCGCCTCCTCCCCCAGCGAGGCCAGCAGCTTTATTGCATCGCCCACGCTGTCGGGCCGGTGATAGCTGAATGGACCAGGAATCATGGTCTCCTCCCTTCGCGATTTGCGCGCGTTGGTCGTGCGGACGTTGGGCGGGACGCTGTCCCTGCAGTTGGCGGCTCGCAACGCTGCTGGCACGGAGATACGAAATTCGCACGAGTTGCGGCGGATGACGCACGAATTGCGTCAGGGAGCGCGACCTAATGTAACCGCTCGCGCCGCTGTACCCTCGCCCCTTGTGGGAGAGGGTGGTTTCAATGCGAAGCATTGAAACCGGGTGAGGGTGAGGGGGTCTGCTTCCGCATCGGGAGTGTGGAGAGAGACCCCTCACCCAGACGAGGTTGAGGTAAACGATGGAGCTGCCCTCTCCCACAAGGGGCGAGGGCACATCGATCAGCATCGCGCTCGTGGCGCGCTTTCCTAGGTCGAAGGCGACAAGGTCGACCGCGCCACGTGCCCGTTGCGCGGCTTGGCAAGCCCCAGCCTTGCCTTCACCTCGGCGATCTTGGCACGGCTGACCGGGACACGGTGGGGGGTGGGGCCGTCGAGCTCGATGATGGCGCCGTCACCCTCCTTGCGGACCAGGGTGACATGCGGGATCGCCACGATATGGCTGCGGTGCACCCGGACGAACAGGCCGGGATCAAGCTGCGCTTCGGCTTCCGAGATCGACCACGGGCACATCCGCTCCCGCGTGCCGTCATGGACGCGGGTGTAATGTGCGTCGGCGCGCACGCTGCGGATATCGGCGGCATCGATGAAATGGGTGCCATCGGCGCCCTCAATCGGCAGTCGTGGCACGGGTGCCGGCCGGGGCGGCTGACCGAGCCCGCCGAGCGGCGCCGGCATCAGCCGTGGCGCAGCCATGGCTGCGGGCGCGGGCTCAGCCGCCAGCACCACCGGGGCCGGCGGCAGCGCGACCGCCTGTTCGACCGGCGCTGACGCGACCTGGCGGCGCGGCTCCGGCACCAGCGACAGCAGGAAGCCGGCGGCGATCACAAAACACAGCACGGCCACCACGATCGAAAGGATTTGCGGCGAAGCCGCGAGGCCACCGGCGAGGTGATGATGCTGGTTGGCGGCCGACAACGGCACGAAGTGCATGCCATACATCGCGGTGTAGTGCATGCCGGACACGGCAACGCCAAAGGCGACCGCGCTTGCAATCAGGCGGACGCCGTCGGCCCGCGCCAGGAAAGCGCGCAAGCCCCCATAGGCCGTAACAATCGCGACCAGGACCGACAGCGCCACCATGGTGCCGTCATGCCGAATGGCGAAATCGCCCGACAGCCCGTGGATGCCGACATAATGCATGCTGACAATGCCGAGCCCGAGCAACACGGCTGACGACACCACGCGGAGCAGAGACGGCTCGCCGATCGAGACAAAGAACAGGGAAATGCCGACCACCAGCGCGCAGATCAGGAATGAGATCATGGTCGGCAGCACGAGATAGACCGTGTCGGACGGGATCGGGGCGGCGAGCACGCCGACGAAATGCATGGTCCAGATGCCGACGGCGAGAAAGGCGGCGGCGCCAGCGAGCAGCGCGCGGCGGCTGACGCCTGCCGCACTGCGCACGCGCGCAGCCAGCGCAAAACCGGTATAGCCGCCCAGGATCGCGATCGCCACCGAGAGCGCCACGAGATAGGGATCGTGTCCTTCGAACATGATCTTTTCAGGCTCACCCGTCGCCACGGGCAAGCCTCCTCCCGCCGCCGAGTTTATCAACGCGGCGGCGGGAAAGACAATCAATGGATTGTGGCGCGGCGACCCAGCCCTATGAGCCCGCCACGATGCCGGCTGCGACCTGGCCGCGCAGCCGCTCCAGGCTGAGCAATGTGTTGGCGCAGGCTTCCGCAACCTCGATGCCCTTGGTGGCGAAATGCTTGCGGAAGAAATCGAAATGCGCCTGGCTCTCATGGAACTGCTGCGGCGTCAGCACTGCCGAGAACACCGGCACCTCGGTGCGCAGCTGCACATCCATCAGCGCCTTGATCACGGTGTCGGCGACGAATTCGTGGCGATAGATGCCGCCATCGACCACGAGACCGGCGGCGACGATTGCCGTGTAGCGCCGCGTCTTGGCGAGCAGCTGCGCATGCAACGGAATCTCGAACGAGCCGGGCACTTCGAAAATGTCCACCCGCTCGCGCGGAATGTGGCGCGCCTCGATTTCGTCAAGAAAGGCGATCCGCGCCTCCATCACCACGTCGCGATGCCAGGCGGATTGCACAAAGGCAACCCGCTGCGGCTTTGCAAAGCGCGGATGCTCGGGCCGCTGCGGCGGCTCAACCGGAGCGCCGTTTTCGGTAGTTTGGGAGTCTTGGACTTGCGTATCTTGCAACATCTGATTCATGGCTTTCCTCTTTCAGGACCAGAATCAGGGCCTACGGAACGACGAGCCCCGCGCGCGGAAAGGCGCACGGGTCACCGCAACCGTTCTCTTCCATCCGGACTTTAACCGTCGGCCTCGGATTTGCACCGAATCTGCTGACCCTTCCCTCAAGTGAGGGAAGGCGCTCGCGGGCTTGGGCTCATCGCCCTTACCGCCGGTGGGGACTTCCACCCCGCCCTGAGAACATCGGCCGGCCCGGAATGAGCTGACCTGGGTGGAAATATGAACAACACCATTGCGCTGGGCAAGCCGGTTTGGTCGGGAAAATGCTCATGGTGCCCATGCCGGGAACGCGAGGCGGGAAGCCAGGCTGCCCCTTCTCTCGCTGCTGGCGAGTTGCTCTCCCTCTCCCCGTTCTTCACGGGGAGAGGGTCGGGGTGAGGGGTCTCTCCACGAGTCGGATTCGCGGAGACATCCCCTCACCCGCCGCGCGTTGCGCGTCGGCCTCTCCCCGTGAAGAACGGGGCGAGGCGGAGGACAAACCGAATCAAAAATCCCCCGCGCCAAAAAGTTAACAAGTTCCTACCGGCACCGATCCGATTCCGGTTTGTTCTTCTGTTAACCAATGCGCTGTGGACGGCTGCTCACATGTTGTGGAATCGCCGCGGGCGCGGTTGCGCGGATTCCGCAAATCACATCAGTTGATCGGCGCAGGCCCGGTACCGTTCGGGAGTGCAGCCGGTAAGAAGCGCGCGATTTAACCGACGCGCCTGCGTATCAACAAAGACTTTGAAAAGAAGAAGGTCGAGACGGCATGTCCCTGCTCGAAGGCATCGTCGATTCACATAAGCACCCGCTCGCCGTGGTGGAGGATATTGCGTCCGATAACAACTGGGCGTTCGAACGCTCGGGCGAAGACGAGGTCACCATCGTCTCCAAGGGCGATTGGACCGATTACCAGCTCTCCTTCACCTGGATGGGCGAGATCGAGGCGCTGCATCTGGCCTGCGCCTTCGACATGAAAATCCCGGATGCGCGCAAGGGCGAGGTGCAGCGGCTGATCGCCGGCATCAACGAGCAATTGTGGGTCGGGCATTTCGATCTCTGGACCCACACCGGAATGATCATGCACCGGCAGGCCCTGGTGCTGCCCGGCGGCCTGACCGCCTCCAGTGCGCAATGCCAGGCCATGCTCGCCGCCGCCATCCACGCCTGCGAGCGCTACTTCCCCTCGTTCCAGTTCGTGGTCTGGGCCGGGAAGTCGACTGCGGAAGCGCTGGAAGCCGCGATGTTCGACACCGCGGGCGAGGCGTAGTTTCCTCCTCCGTCGTCCCGGGCAAGCGAAGCGCGACCCGGGACCCATAACCCCAGGCAGCAATTGCGGCGCACGATGCTTGTTGCAAACAGCGCGATCAAATAGAACCGCCTGTGGTTATGGGTCCCGGCCTTCGCCGGGACGACGGGAACACTCGCTGTGAGCAATTTGCAAAACATCACCGGCACCATCGCGCTGGCCGGCGCGGGCAAGATGGGCGGCGCGATGCTGTCCGGCTGGCTTGCCGGCGGCCTCGACGCAAAGCGGGTCGTGGTGATCGAGCCGATGCCATCGGCCGAGATTTCGGCGCTTGCCGCGCGCGGCGTGCGGCTCAATCCGAAAGATATCGGGACCGTCGACACGCTGGTGGTCGCGGTCAAGCCGCAGAGCTTTCGCGAGGCGGGCGCGCAGCTGAAATCGCTGGTCGGCCCGACCACGCTCGTGGTCTCGATCATGGCGGGCACAACGATCGCATCACTGAACGAGGTCTGCGGCGGCGCCGTCGTGCGCGCGATGCCCAACACGCCGGCGGCGATCGGACGCGGCATCACCGTCGCGGTGCCTGCGCACAATGTCAGCGCCGCGCAGCGCGCGACGGCGGATGCGCTGCTGCGCGCCACCGGCTCGGTCGAGTGGGTCGAGGACGAGGGCCTGATGGATGCGGTGACCGCAGTCTCCGGCTCCGGCCCGGCCTACATCTTTCTGCTCGCAGAAGAGCTCGCACGCGCCGGCATTGCCGCAGGGCTGCCGGAAGAGCTTGCGACCAGGCTCGCGCGCGAAACGGTTGCCGGCTCGGGTGAGCTGTTGCACCGCTCCGATCTGACCGCCGCGACGCTGCGGCAGAACGTGACCTCGCCCGGCGGGACCACGGCAGCGGCGCTGAGCGTGCTGATGGCAGGGGATGGTCTGCAGCAGTTGATGATCCGCGCGATCGCGGCGGCAACGGCAAGATCGAAGGAACTGGCGAAGTAGTCGCCACTCGTTGTCGTGGGCTTGTAGGGTGGGCAAAGCGTAGCGTGCCCACCATTCCGAAGCTGCGACGACGATGGTGGGCACGGCGCTCATGCGCCTTTGCCCACCCTACAAATCGCGGCGATGACCGACGCTACGGCACCTTGAACCGTTCCTTGAACGCAGCAAAGGTTCACCAACCCTCGCCCGTGGCGGCCTTCGCCGATGCGGCGGACCTCGTCGAACGCCTCAACCTCAAAGCGGATGACGCGGCGTTCCACCTCGATCACGCGTGCGGTGGTGCGCACTGTGGCGCCGACCGGCGTCGCAGCGAGATGACGGACATCGACCTCGGTGCCGACGGTGATCCAACCCGGTTGCAGGCAGGCAGAGATGGCATCGCCTGAGGCCATCTCCATTTCCAGGATCATCATCGGCGTCGCATAGACCAGCGGCATGGATTTGAGGAAATGCCCGACCGTGCGCTCCGGCGGCACCACCAGCGTGCGCTCGGCGCTCATGCCGACCTTGATGAAGTCGCGTGCGTCCATGGTTGCTTCGGCGATGACGTCATTCCGGGGCGCGCGACAGCGCGAACCCGGAATCTGGAAATTGTGGCGCGAGATTCCGGGTTCAGCGCTACGCGCTGCCCCGGAATGACGAGGCCATCACTTCTTCTGTGCAGCCGCGCGTTCCACGAAGGTCTTGCCGCCCTTCATCTTGTGAGCGAGCGGCGCCTCGTTGATCTGGATGACAACGGCTTCGGCATCGACCCCGAGATTCTTCACCAGCGCCTGCGTGATGTCGCGCATCATGCCGGCCTTCTGCTCGTCGGTGCGGCCGGCGGCCATGCTCACGGTAATCTCAGGCATCGTTTACTCCCGTTGGTTTCCGTCATGGCCAGGCTTCTCCCGGCCATCCACGCCTTGTCCATCAAACAAGACGCGGATGCCCGGGACAAGCCCGGGCATGGGGTCATGCGCGAATGGCTATCCCCACTTCACGTCATGGCGGGCGAGCACTTCACGCACTTTTGCGACGATCTCGTCTTCCCTGCAGGAAAATTGCGCGGGACGGGTCTCCCGCCACTCCTGGTTGGAGGCGATCGCAGCCGCGGCCTTGGCGCCTTCGATCAGGTCCTTGATCTGCACCTCGCCGCGCGCTTTTTCATCCGAGCCCTGGATGATCACGCAAGGCGCGTTGCGGCGGTCGGCATATTTGAGCTGGTTGCCCATGTTCTTGGGGTTGCCGAGATAAAGTTCGGCGCGGATGTTTGCGGCCCGGAGCGTTGCGACCATTTTCTGGTACTCGGCGACACGATCGCGGTCGAAAACGGTGACGACGACGGGGCCGAATTCGGCGCGCGTATCAAGCTTGCCGAGCAGCGTCAGCGCCGCCTGCAGCCGCGACACGCCGATGGAAAATCCCGTGGCCGGCACCGGCTCGCCGCGGAAGCGCGAGACAAGGCCGTCATAGCGGCCACCGCCGCCGACAGAGCCGAAGCGCACGGGGCGGCCCTTCTCGTCTCTGGTCTCCAGAGTGAGTTCAACCTCGAAGACCGGCCCTGTGTAATATTCAAGTCCGCGAACTACTGAGGAATCTACGCGAATCCTTTTGCTGCCAAAGCCCGCGGCCTCACATGCCTCTGTAATCTCTTTTAATTCTTGGATTGCCTGAAGTGAAATCGGGCTTTTCGAAAAAGCAAATTCCCAGGACTCTAGCGTCTTTCGATTCGAGATGTAGTCGAATGCACCGACTGTCTCCATGTCCAGCGACATACCAGCATCCGCCGCGCGATCGAGAGCAAACGTCCCCGAGCCGCCGATACTAGCGAATTGAAAACCCGGCACCTCAATGGGTGACCAAAGGCGCTCTAGCATTTCAATTTGCGAGAGGGACAATCCTGCCCCCTTGGTAAAGTCTCCGCTTTCGTCCTTGCGTCCATCTCCGAAAAGCAGGCGCACTCCCTCGGGACCCAGCCGATCCAACTTATCGATAGCTCTCAATACTGTGAGCCGTCGGGCAGCATTTGCTTCGCCGCCCAAACCAATGCTGTCCATCAGGCCATCGAGGATCTTCCGGTTATTTATCTTAACGACATAATTGCCGCGAGGAACTCCCAGTTTCTCCATAGCATCCGCCGCCATCATACACATCTCGGCATCGGCCGCGGGCGAAGCGGAGCCCACCGTATCGGCATCGAACTGCATGAACTGACGGAAGCGACCCGGGCCGGGCTTCTCGTTGCGGAACACATAGCCGGCCCGATAGCTGCGGTAGGGCTTCGGCAGCGTGTCGAAATTCTCCGCCACATAGCGCGCGAGCGGAGCGGTCAGGTCATAGCGCAGCGATAGCCACTGCTCGTCGTCATCCTGGAACGAAAACACGCCCTCGTTCGGACGGTCCTGATCGGGCAGGAATTTGCCGAGCGCGTCGGTATATTCGATCGCGGGCGTCTCCACCGGCTCGAAGCCGTAGAGCTCGTAAACGGTGCGGATTTTTTCGACCATCTGCCGGGTCGCATTGATCGCGGCAGGACCATGGTCTTCCAGCCCGCGCGGCAGGCGGGCTTTGAGCTTTTGCGGTTTTTTGGGTTTGTCGGCCATCGCGGGCGTTTACCAGCCGGCAGCCGCAGCGGCAACCGGTGTCTCTTACCTCGCCCCGCTTGCGGGGAGAGGTCGGATTGCATCGAAGATGCAATCCGGGTGAGGGGGAGCCTCCGCGCACTCCTCAGGCGCTCAAATCGCGGAGAGAGCCCCTCACCCCAACCCTCTCCCCGCAAGAGCGGGGCGAGGGAGAGGAGAGAGCGTGCCGCTTACGCCGCCTCGGCCCGGCCCTTCGGCTGCACCTCCGCAGCGTAGTCCCGCATCAGCTGTTCCGAAATCCTGCCGGGCGTGAACCGCCACTGCGCGATTTCGGACACCGGCGTCACCTCCGCCGCGGTGCCCGTGATGAAGCACTCGCTGAAGCCGCTCAGTTCCTCGGGCCAGATGCGCCGCTCCACCACCTCGATGCCACGGCGCCTGGCGAGATCGATCACCGTTGCGCGGGTGATGCCGGCGAGGAAGCAGTCCGCGATCGGCGTGTGGATCGCGCCGTCCTTGACGAAGAAGATGTTGGCGCCGGTGCATTCGGCGACCCGGCCCTCCCAATCCAGCATCATCGCATCCGCATAACCGTTGCGCTCGGCCTTGTGCTTCTCGATGGTGCAGATCATGTAGAGGCCGCTCGCCTTCGCGAGCGCCGGGATCGTCAGCGGATCGGGCCGGCGATAATGGGCGAGATCGATGCGGATGCCTTTCAGTTTCTCAGCCGGATCGAAATAGCTCGGCCACGCCCAGGCGGCGATGGCGAGATGGATGGTGTTGCGCTGCGCCGCCACCCCCATCATCTCCGAGCCGCGCCAGGCCACGGGGCGCACGTAACCGTCGGGCAGGTTGTTCCTGTCGATCACCAGCTGCTTGGCCGAATCGATCTCGGCGACCGAGAACGGGATCTCGAAGTCGAGGATTTCGGCCGAGGCCTTCAGCCGCGCGGAATGCTCCGTGCTCTTGAAGACCCTGCCGCCATAGGCGCGCTCGCCCTCGAACACGCAGCTCGCATAATGCAGGCCGTGGGTCAGCACATGGATGTTGGCCTCCGCCCACGGCACCAGCTTGCCGTCGAACCAGATGAAACCATCAACTTGATCGAACGAAACGCCCATGGGCTTTCTCCCGGGTAGCTGCCCCGGGCTCTTTGGCCCGGCGCGGGTTTAAGGGGTCTGGACATCAGCCCAAAGGCACGCCGTTCCCGGCCAAGCTCGTCGGCCGAGGGACATGCTTTTGTGGAATGCGGAAGTCCAGTATGTTTGCCGACATGCCGCTCGACAATCGTACGGTAGATCAGGTCGCGGCCTTCGCCGCTTACGGGGCCCTCGCCGGGCCGGTTGGAAACATCACCGCGATCGAAACGATCTAATATTTCGTTGCGGCTGATTGTTTTGTAACATTGGGTCCAAGAAACGTCAATATGGCTGACATAAATTTCTCGAGTGCAAAGTCGAGCGCCGTGCCAAGCACCGAACGCGGCGCGGCCGAGACGCGGGGGGCAACCTCGCGGGAGGGCGAATTGCGCTGGGATATCATCGAGTTGTTGTTTTTCGCGTACCGGGATTTCGTCGGCGATGCCGACCAGGAATTGGAGGCGTTCGGCTTCGGCCGCGCCCACCACCGGGTGATGCATTTCGTCTATCGCTATCCCGGCCTGAAGGTCGCCGATCTGCTCGACGTGCTGCGCATCACCAAGCAGTCGCTGGGTCGCGTGCTCAAGCAGCTCCTGGACGAAGGCTATATCGTGCAGAAGACCGGCAACAACGACCGCCGGCAGCGCCTTCTTTTTGCCACCCCGAAAGGCGAGGCGCTGGTCACCAAGCTTGCGACGCTGCAGACCAGGCGGATCGAGCGCGCGCTCGGTGAGATCGATGCGGCCAGCGCCGAGACGGTGCGGCGCTTCCTGCGTGCGATGATCGACCGCGACGACCCGGACAAGGTTTTGGAGACGATCTTCAAGAACGCCAGCACAAAGGAATGAACGTGCCCCTCGCCTCAATCGCCGCGCGGCCGATTCCGCGACCGGCCGACGACGCACCGCATATCCTGCTTGTCGACGACGACCGCCGCATCCGCGATCTGTTGTCGCGCTTTCTCGCCAGCGAAGGCTATCGCGTCACCACCGCGATGAGCGCGAGCGACGCGCGCGCCATTCTCAATGGCCTGCATTTCGACCTGCTCATCCTCGACGTCATGATGCCCGGCGAGACCGGCTTCGAGCTCGCCCGTTTCATCCGCAAGTCCTCCAATGTGCCGATCGTGATGCTGACCGCGCGTCATGAGGCGGAGGCCCGCATCGAGGGCCTGCAGATCGGCGCCGACGACTATGTCGCAAAACCGTTCGAGCCGCGCGAGCTTGCGCTGCGCATCGGCAATATCCTCAAGCGCACCGCGCGCCCGCCGACCGAGGCGCTGGAGCAGGTCGCGTTCGGACCTTACATCTATCATCTCGCGCGCGGCGAATTGCGCCAGGGCGAGGAGATCGTCCATCTCACCGATCGCGAGCGCGAGATGCTGCGCATTCTCGCGGAAAATCCCGGCGAGACCGTGCCGCGCGGCGCGCTGACCGGCAACGGCACGGTCAACGAGCGCGCCGTCGACGTGCAGATCAACCGCCTGCGCCGCAAGATCGAGCACGATCCGGCAAACCCGCTCTATTTGCAGGCCGTGCGCGGCATCGGCTATCGCCTGGTGGCGTCGCCGTAGGATGACCATCTTGCCGGGTCAAAACACGCGCCGAACTCACCCCGTCATCCTGAGGCGCCGACGCCAACGGGTCCGCGCGAAGCGCGGCCCGATGACAGGCTCCGCGGCGGCCTCGAAGGATGAACGGCCCGGACGCAGCGGGGGCCGTCGCCCTTCGAGGCTCGCTTCGCGAGCACCTCAGGGTGACGGTGATAGACTGGCCAGCTCCCGATGAGCACACTCGACACGGGCCTCACCTTTATCCGCAGCGCGGCGGGGCGGGTCTCCGCGGCCAACGGCCGGCTGAGCGCGACCTTCCGGGGCTTCATGCCGACGGGGCTCTATGCCCGCGCGCTGCTGATCATGATCGTGCCGATGGTGGTGCTGCAGTCGGTGGTCGCCTTCGTGTTCATGGAACGGCACTGGAACACGGTGACGCGACATCTGTCGGCCGCCGTTGTGCAGGACATCGCCGCGCTGATCGACGTCTACAAGGGCTATCCTCAGGACAAGGACCGCGCGCAGATCCGCCGCATCGCCCAGCAGCGGCTTGGGCTCGTGGTCGATTTCCTGCCCGTCGGCGACATGCCGGCGCCCGGCCCAAAACCGTTCTTCTCGCTGCTCGATCAATCGCTCTCGGCCCAGATCGGCCGGCAAATCGGACGCCCCTTCTGGATCGACACCGTGGGCAAGTCCAACCTGGTCGAGATCCGCATCCAGCTCGACGACGCCGTGATGCGGGTGTTCGCGCTGCGCAGCGCGGCCTATGCCTCCAACTCGGAAATCTTCCTGTTCTGGATGGTCGGGACCTCCTCGATCCTCCTGATCGTCGCGGTGCTGTTCCTGCGCAACCAGATCAGGCCGATCCTGAGGCTTGCGGATGCCGCCGAAAGCTTCGGCAAGGGCCGCGAGGCGCCGAACTTCCGGCCACGCGGCGCGCGCGAGGTGCGGCGCGCGGCGCATGCGTTCCTGGAGATGAAGGCGCGCATCGAGCGCACCATGGAGCAGCGCACTGCGATGCTGGCCGGCGTCTCGCATGATTTGCGCACCATCCTCACCCGCTTCAAGCTCGAGCTCGCGCTGCTCGGCGACAGCCCCGAGATCGACGCCATGCGCAAGGACGTCGACGAGATGTCGATGATGCTGGAGGATTATCTCGCCTTCGCCCGCGGCGATACCGGCGAGAATGCGCAGCCGACCGACATGGCGATGGCGCTGGAAGAATTGCGCAGCGATGCCGAGCGCAACGGCCATTCGGCGACTGTCGCCTTCCATGGCCTGCCGGTGGTGACGGTGAAGCCGGCCTCGTTCAAGCGCTGCCTCGCCAACCTCGTCTCCAATGCGGCGCGGCACGCCAACACCATCGCCATCACCGGCCATCGCGATCACCGCTATCTTTCCGTCACCATCGACGATGACGGCCCCGGCATCCCCGCAAACATGCGCGAGGAGGTGTTCAAGCCGTTCATGCGGCTCGACGACGCGCGCAACCAGGACGAAGGCGGCACGGGCCTCGGGCTTGCGATCGCCCGCGACATCGCCCGCTCCCATGGCGGCGACATCATGCTCAGCGACAGCCCGATGGGCGGATTGCGCGCCACAGTCAGGGTGCCGGTTTAGCTTCGCCCTCGCCAAGCTTACCCTTATGACCCCGTCATCCTGAGGTGCTCGCGGAACGCGAGCCTCGAAGGAGACGGCCCGGATGGAGCAGCGGAGGGCCGTTCATCCTTCGAGGCTCGCTCCGCTCGCACGTCAGGATGACGGTGATCGTGCGGGACTCGATTCAGCCGAAAGGGAGTTCTCAATTCCCCTTCGGCAAAAGCCCCTTCAGCTTCTCCGCGTCCTTGACGTTGAGCTTGAAGCCGCCGGGCATGACGATATCACCGGCCTTCTGGCCCGGCTTGCAGTCGCCAAGCCACTTCGCCTCGATATGGGTGGTGAGGTCGCGCAGGTTGGTCGGGCCCACATCGGTGTGCGAGGTGGACACGACGGTATAGGCCGAGTTGAAGTCGCCTGTGATCTCGGCATGCGCGGTCATGGTGCCACCGCCGATGGAGCAGACGGAATCGGAGACATAGCCGGTCGCGGTCTTCTGTAGATCCTGCTTGGAGCAGATCTGCTTTGCCATCGGCGAAACCACGTTGTTCATGTCCTTGTCGGTCGTCGCATCCGTGCAATGCTGCATGGTGAGCTCCGGCAAGCCGCTTCCGTTGCGCGCGATCTTCAGCTCCCAAAGGCCGGGCTTGCGCTGCGGCAGATCCTCGGCGCGCGCACTGGCGCCGAGCACCAGAGCACCAAGGGAAACAGCAAGGCAAACAGCAACAGGCCGCGTCATGAAGCCGCCTCCGAATGCTTGAGCTCGAAGCGATAAGGACTAATAGAGCGCCCGCACCGGAGGCGCCTTGACCGTGAGGTGCTCCCTGGCGCCGTAGGGCACCCAGCGGCAAGCAAAGGAGATGTAGCCGCCATATTGGGCGTCGACCGCGAGAAACTTCACCACCTTGCCGTACTGGGCGCAGTGGTTGACCGCGATCTGCCGCGCGTCGGCTTCGGTCGCGACCGAATAGGCGATGATGCCGCCGGTATCGTTGCCCTTGACGGGGAACACCCAGTCGGCCTTCGCGGGCAGGCTGGCGAACACCCCGCAAATGGCAACCAGGCTCGCAGCCACAATCCTTCGCATTACGTCACTCCCTTTCCGAAGCAGGCATATTAGGGTGCCTGTCCCGCCCTGAAAAGCCGAGTTGGCCTGGTCAATGCGGAGTTGCTGCGGAGTGTTGCCGCGCTGCACTTGACCCGGTGCCGCCTTCGCGGCACCGTCGTTCCCTGGACTTTCAGCTTCGCCGGGATAGGCCATGCGCGACTTCACCGCTTCATTCAAACGCTTGGGATTCAAGAAACTAGCGGGTGCGACGGCGTTTGCGGCCCTGTTGGGGGCGCTCGCTCCCATCCAGCCGGCGCAGGCCGCCAACCCGCTCGAGCTGAACTTCTGGCTGTCAGGCCCGAAATATGACGGCCGCGTGGCGCCTTGCGAGAAGGCCCTCGGCACGATCACGAATCAATTCTGGGACAAAGAGAGCACCTACTGGAATTCGAAGCTGCAGATCACGGGCTATCGCGACATTCACGAGATCGCGTTCCGTCCCTGGCAGTCCGACAACATTCCGCGCCGCTTCTGCACCGGCAAGGCGATGACCAATGACGGCAAGATCCACACCGTCAACTTCTCGATCATCGAGGATGGCGGCTTTGCCGGCTACGAGCAGGGCGTCGAATGGTGCGTGACCGGGCTCGACCGCAATTGGGCCTACAACCCGGCCTGCCGCGCCGCTGGCCCGTAGCCGCCGAATCACCCCTTCCCCCGAATCAAAAGACGACAGGTTGCCGGCGCTCGCGCCGGCAATTTGTTCTTGAAATGTTCACGTTACCTGCTACGCTCCGCTGCCGTGTGTAGGGGAGGTTGCTGCAATGTCCATTTTTGTTCGGATCGGCCTTATTCTGCTGGGCTGGATCGCCCTGATCGGCGGGCCCGCCGCCGCGCAGGATGCGCGGCAGAATGCGCCGGGCGAGTTCGATTATTACGTGCTGTCGCTGTCATGGTCGCCCTCCTTCTGCGAGGACTCGGAGGAGCGGGGCAGCAGCGGGCGCTCACAGCAGTCCCAATGCGGCGGCCGGCCGTTCTCCTTCGTGGTGCACGGGCTGTGGCCGCAATATGAGCACGGCTATCCCGAATATTGCCAGCGGCCCTCGCCGCGGCTCGAGCGCAACATCATGGTCTCGATGCTCGACCTGATGCCGGCGCCCGGGCTGATCTACAACGAGTGGGACAAGCATGGCACCTGCTCAGGCCTTGGCGAACGCGCTTATTTCGAGACCGTCCGCAAGGCCCGTGCCGCGGTGAAGATTCCGCCGGAATTCCTGCAATTGTCGGAAGAAAAGACCGTCGCGCCCGCGGACGTCGAGGATGCCTTCGTCAAGGCCAATCCCGGCCTTTCGGCTGGTGCCATCGCGGTGACCTGCAACCGTACGCGGCTGTCGGAGGTGCGGATCTGCCTCAGCAAGGACCTGCAGTTCCGCGATTGCGAGGAGATCGACAAGCGCGCCTGCCGCCGCGACCAGGTCACCATGCCGCCGGTGCGGGGCGGCTGAGCCGTCGCGCCGTCATTCCGGGGCGCTCGCACAGCGAGCGAACCCGGCATCTCGCGCCGCAGGCCGTGCTGCCTGCTCGCGCCACAAGCTCCAGATTCCGGGTTCGATGCTGCCGCATCGCCCCGGAATGACGGGCATAACGACGGCAAGCGACGCCGCGTTACTTTCGCCGCGTGATGTCGTAACGCTCATCCATGAACTACCGCCACGCCTTTCATGCCGGCAATTTTGCAGATGTCATCAAGCACATCGTGCTGACGCGCATCCTCGTCTATTTGCAAGAGAAGCCGGCGGCCTTTCGTGTCATTGACACCCATGCGGGGGCAGGGCTCTACGACCTCACGTCGGAGGAAGCGCGCCGCGGCGGCGAGTGGCTCACCGGCATTGCCCGGGTGATGCAGGCGCGTTTTTCGCAAGACGTGCTGCCGCTGCTCAAGCCCTATCTCGACATTGTCAGGGCCTTCAATCCGCCCGGCGAGCTCGCGGCCTATCCGGGCTCGCCGCTGATTGCCCGGGCGCTGTTGCGGCCGCAGGATCGCCTCACTGCATGCGAGGTCGCCGACGGCGCCCGCAAGGATCTGATCGACGCGCTGCGCCGCGATCCGCAAGCCAAGGTGGTCGACCTCGACGGCTGGGTTGCACTGCCGGCCTTCGTGCCGCCGAATGAGCGGCGCGGGGTGGTCCTGATCGACCCGCCTTTCGAGGATAAGGCCGAGTTCGAACGGCTCGCCGACCGTTTCGCAGCCGCCTTCACCAAATGGCCGACCGGTATCTATGTGCTGTGGTATCCGGCCAAGAGCCGGCGCGCGACGGACGAACTCGCCGATCATGTGGCGGAGATCGCGGCCACGACCAGGCCGGCCGGTAAATACATGCGGCTCGAGTTCAGCGTTGCTCCACAGGCCGCAGGAGCCCCGCTTGCCTCGGCCGGGCTTTTGATCGTCAACCCGCCCTTCCCGCTGCAAGGCGAACTCAAGATCATCCTGCCCGAGCTGGAGAAGCCACTCGGCCAGGGCGGCGCGGCGCGCTTCAGGCTGGAGCCGCCCAAAGCCTGATCCCCAAGAATGTGGAAAAGCCGTAGTCAATTTGCGGTGATCCGTATTAAACTAACGGTTTACGAGACTGGCTTTGCGTCCCGCTTCCGCGAATGGTTGCGGCGGAGTGATGAAGGCCAAAAGAAGATCCAGGCGGGCCGGCGGAAATGCCGGGTCGTTAAGGTGGCCAGCTTCCGGGGAGCGGAAATGTCCGGTCGGGCCGATACGCGTGTTGCGTAACGGTCGGAAGCAGTGCGGGGGAGGAGTTACCCGATGGCCATGACTGGTACGGTCAAGTTCTTCAATGGAGAACGTGGCTATGGCTTCATCAAGCCGGATGACGGCGGGCGCGATGTGTTCGTTCACATCACCGCGGTCGAGCGTGCGGGATTGAAGGATCTGACCGAAGGACAACGCGTCACTTTCGAAGTTGAACCGGACAAGAAGGGCAAGGGCCCGAAAGCGGTCAACCTGGTGATACAATCCTAGTGTCTTTGATTTAGCCGACGCGTTTTTTTAAAGTCACGAACCGCAGCCCTTTTTGGGATCAGGTTCGAAGCAGGCTTTTGCTCGAAAAACGCCGATAGAATTTTGCGACGACGTTCGCAAAAAAATCCCGGCCGTGGAGCCCGCGGCCGGGAGTCTTGCTGCTGCTCGTTTTTCTTCTTTGATCAGAAATGATAGTTCACGCCGGCGCGGATGACGCCGAAATGGTAGCCGTTGGAGAGGCCGGTGATTGCAAACTGGCTCTCCGACAGATCGACGTAGAGATATTCGATCTTGGCGGTCCAGTTCGGCGCCAGGCCGAATTCGGTGCCGGCACCCAGGGCCCAGCCGATATTGGTCTGCGATTCCGAGAGACCGAAGGTCTGGGCGCGCAATTCGCCGAAGGCAAGACCGCCGGTGCCGTAGAACAGGATGTTGTTGATGGCGTAGCCGACGCGGCCGCGCACCGTGCCGAACCAGGGGTTGGAGAACTTCCAGGCCGCAAACGTGTCACTCGCCCCGCTCAGTTCGAGATCGCCCTCGACGCCGAACACCCATGACCCGCTCTGGAAATTGTAGCCGCCCTGGACGCCGCCGGTGATGCCGGACGGCTGGGTGCCGTTGTTGGTGACCGAGCCCCACTCATAGCCGAGATTGCCGCCGAGATAAGGCCCGGCCCAGCTATAGGCGTTGAGCGGCTGGTTCACCGTATAGGGCCGGTTATAGGGCAGATCAGCGGCATCAGCCGGTTGAGCCATGCCCGCCAGCGTCAGCGCCGCCGCGCCCACAGCGAACCTTTTCATTGCACTCTCCAACGCAACACAAGTGACCCGAGGTTTCGCCGAGAGCACCCGATGGGCGGCCCACGAACCGCGTGGTTACGAAACTCCGATCCTTTTCGCGAAGATTTATCGAGACTTTTAAGTTAAAGGCTTGTTAAGCGCCGTTACCGGCCGATCAGCATTCTTAAAAGACTCTTACCGAGGTGAGGCCGACGCGCGGGGGGCGACCGGCCGCGGCGCTGTCCACTGGAAAGCTGACCGACAACTTCAAATCGGCCCCGCCTGCCCTTAAGTTCGACCCATGACCACCCGAAAAAGCGATCACGCCAACACGCCCGGCCCGGAGCAGGCACCGGGCCCGGCAAATCCGCAGGCAGGTTCCGGCCCCGATTTGCCCATCGAGGCACTTTCTCCGCCGGATCTCGATCCCGAGAACTCCCCCGCCGAGGAGGATGAGGAGGCGCGCCTTCCGGAACTGTCCGAGGAAGGCCTCGAGGCGGTCGCCGAGGGAACATTGTCGGCCGGACATGCCGCAATCGAAAAGGCGGTGCGGCTCGCACCGACCTCGCCCGGCGTCTACCGCATGCTCAATGCGGCCAATGACGTGCTCTATGTCGGCAAGGCGAAAAACGTCCGCAAGCGCCTGTCCTCCTATGCGCGCGTCAACGCGCCGCTGCCGGCGCGCATCCTGCGCATGATCGCGGCGACCGTCTCTGTTGAAATCGTCTCGACCACCACCGAGACCGAGGCGTTGCTGCTGGAAGCCAACCTGATCAAGCAGCTCCGCCCGCGTTTCAATGTGCAGCTGCGCGACGATAAGTCCTTCCCCTATATTCTGATCACCGGCGATCATTGGGCGCCGCAGATCCTCAAGCATCGCGGTGCGCAGAGCCGGCCAGGCCGCTATTTCGGGCCGTTCGCGTCAGCAGGCGCCGTCAACCGCACCATCACGGCGCTGCAGCGCGCGTTTCTGATTCGCTCCTGCACCGATTCGTTTTTCGAAAGCCGCACCAGACCCTGCCTGCTCTACCAGATCAAGCGTTGCGCGGGTCCGTGCACGCATGAGATCGACTTCGGAGGCTACAGCAAACTGGTCGGCGAAGCCGTGGATTTCCTCTCCGGCCGCAGCCATCTCGTGAAGCAGGAGCTGGCGCAGCAGATGGAGCACGCGGCCGGCGAATTGGAGTTCGAGACCGCGGCCGTTTACCGCGATCGTCTGGCCGCGCTGTCGGCGATCCAGTCGCAGCAGGGTATCAATCCGCGCACGGTGGAAGAGGCCGACGTGTTCGCCATCCACCAGGAGGGCGGCTATTCCTGCGTGGAGGTGTTCTTCTTCCGCACCGGACAGAACTGGGGCAACCGCGCCTATTTTCCGCGTGCGGAGAAGTCGTTCACATCAGAGGAAGTGCTGTCCTCCTTCCTTGCGCAGTTCTATGACGACAAGCCGCCGCCGAAGCTCATCCTGCTGTCGCACGAGATCGAGGAAACCGAACTGCTGAGCGACGCGCTCGCGGTCAAGGCCGGACACAAGGTCGAAGTCTCCGTGCCGAAGCGCGGCGAGAAGAAGGAGCTCGTCGCGCATGCGCTGACCAATGCGCGCGAAGCATTGGGGCGCAAGCTGGCGGATACGTCGACGCAAGGACGCCTGCTGCAGGGACTGGCGGCCACGCTCGGCCTGCCGCACGCCCCACGACGGATCGAGGTCTACGACAACAGCCATATCCAGGGCACCAACGCGGTCGGCGCCATGATCGTGGCCGGCGCCGACGGGTTTGTGAAAAACCAGTATCGCAAATTCAACATCAAGTCCGAAGGGCTCACGCCCGGCGATGACTATGCGATGATGCGCGAGGTGCTGCAGCGGCGCTTCAAGCGCCTGGTCGCCGCGAACGGGGACGAGGCGGCCAGGGAGGCAGCCACAGCAGAGCCGGCGGCGAAGGACGACGACGCCTTCCCGCAATGGCCCGACGTCGTCATCATCGACGGCGGCCGTGGCCAGCTCAACGCCGCCAAGGAGATCCTGGACGGGCTGGGCGTCACCCAGGTGTCGCTGCTTGGGGTCGCAAAAGGCCCGGACCGCGATGCCGGCCGCGAGACCCTGTTCATCCCTGGCCGGGAGGCCATCAAGCTCGAGCCGCGCGACCCTGTCCTATATTTCATCCAGCGGCTGCGCGACGAGGCGCACCGCTTTGTGATCGGCTCGCACCGCAAGCTGCGCAAGAAGGACATCCGCGAAGCCGGCTTGCAGGAAATCCCGGGTATCGGACCGTCGCGCAAACGGGCCTTGTTGCTGCATTTCGGCACGTTGAAGGAGATCGAGCGGGCCTCGATCGCCGACCTGGGCAAGGTTCCCGGCGTCAGCGCCGAAAGTGCTAGGAAGATTTTCGAGTTTTTCCACGCCCAACCGGGCTAAAACCGGGCGGATTCACACGACCGTCGTCTCCGCCGGGTGATCTGAATGGCCGGTTGACCTCGGGACCTGAGGGGTATTGGTAAGAGATATGAACATCGCAACCACACGGGGGGGAAACAAGAGCTCTCTGTCCCTCCCGAACATCCTGACCTATGGCCGGATCGCCGCGATCCCGGTGGTGGTCGGCTGCATTTACTGGCAGTCGATCCTGGACGGCCCGTTGTGGCTGCGCTGGGTAGCGGTCGCCCTGTTCATCGCCGCAGGCGTGACGGATTACCTCGATGGTTATTATGCGCGCATCTGGAACCAGACATCGGCTTTCGGCCGCATGCTGGACCCGATCGCCGACAAGCTCCTGGTCGCCTCCTGCCTGTTGATGCTGGCGGCCGACGGCATCATCCATGGCTGGTCGCTGTGGGCGGCGATCATCATTCTCTGCCGCGAGATCCTGGTCTCGGGCCTGCGCGAATATCTCGCGGCCTTGCGGGTCAGCGTGCCCGTCACCAAGCTTGCGAAATGGAAGACCACGATGCAGTTGGTGGCGATCGGCTTCCTGCTCGCGGGCGAGGCCGGCGACCTCGCGGTCTCCGCGATTTCCACCGAGATCGGCCCGCTCGTGACCGAGATCGGGCTGGCGTTGCTGTGGACCTCGGCGCTGATCACGATCTACACCGGCTATGACTATTTCCGCGCCGGCATCCATCACCTCATCAAGGAGGATGAGGGATGAAGGTGAAATACTTCGCCTGGGTGCGCGAGCGCATCGGCAAGGCGGAAGAGACCATCGAGCCGCCGCCGAACGTGCGCACCATCGACGATCTGATTGCCTGGCTGACCAACCAGGGCGAAGGCTATGCGTACGCCTTCGAGAAGCCGAAGGTGATCCGCGCCGCAATCGACCACGCCCATGTCAAGCAGGACGCGGCGATCGCCGGTGCCCGCGAGATCGCCTTCTTCCCGCCGATGACCGGCGGCTAGCGCAGATGCGAATGAGACAACGGCCGCAGCGAAGAACCACCTCTCCCCGTCGGGGAGAGGTGAAGGATGCCTGCGGAGATCGGTATTCGCCATGACCAGCGTGACGATCCGCATCCAGGAAGCCGATTTCGACATTGCGCGCGAGAGCGCGCTGCTCACGCAAGGGCGCACCGACATCGGTGCCGTCGTGAGCTTCTCCGGCATCTGCCGCGGCAGTGACGGCGACGGCGTTACCGCGCTCAACCTGGAACACTATCCCGGCATGGCGGAAGCCGAGATCGGGCGGCATGTCGAGGAGGCGCTGTCGCGCTGGCCGTTGTTTGGCGTCAGCATCATTCACCGCGTCGGCCGCATCGAGCCGGGGCAGAACATCGTGCTGGTGCTGACGGCGTCTGCACATCGCGAGGCGGCGTTTCAGGCCGCGGAGTTCTTGATGGATTATTTGAAGACCAGCGCGCCGTTCTGGAAGCGCGAGGAAACGTCTGAAGGCACGAACTGGGTCGATGCGCGCGCGCATGACGACGACGCCGCTGCACGCTGGACCAAATCCTGATGGCAAAACGCGTGAAGTCGCCGGCAAAGCCCGTGGCCAGGCGTGCGAACGCCGGCCCGACATTCCCTAAAATCGCAACCGGTGAATTGCTCACGCTGCTCGATTTCCTCCGCTTCGCCGTCAGCCGCTTCAATGAAGCCAAGCTCGTCTTCGCCCATGGCACTACCGATCCCGTCGCGGAAGCCGCGTTCCTGATCTCGGAGGCGCTGCATCTTCATCCCGACCAGTTCGAGAGCTTTGCCACCGCGCGCGTCGCTGCCTTCGAGGCAAGGAAAATCCTCGAGCTGATCGAGCAAAGGGTGCGCACGCGAAAACCCGCGGCCTATCTCGTCAACAAGATTTACATGCGCGGCATCCCGTTTTACGTCGATGAACGTGTGATCGTGCCGCGCTCCTTCATCGGCGAAATCCTGGACACGCATTTCAGCGGCGGTGAAGACGGCGATCCTGCGCTGCTCGGCGACCCCTTTGAGATCGAGCGCGTGCTCGACCTCTGCACCGGCTCCGGCTGCCTTGCCATCCTCGCGGCGCGGCATTTCCCGAATGCGCAGGTCGATGCGGTGGATGTTTCGAAGGACGCGCTCGCGGTCGCCGCGCGCAATGTGGCCGAGCACGGACTTGAGGACCACGTGAGCCTCTACCATGGTGACCTTTTCGCGCCGCTTACTGATGCGACCTACGACCTCATCATCTCCAACCCGCCTTACGTCGATGCCGAAGGCATGGCCTCGCTGCCGCCGGAGTGCCGCGCCGAGCCAAGGCTCGCCTTCGACGGCGGCCCCGACGGGCTCGATCTTGTGCGGCGCATCCTGCAGGAAGCACCGGCACACCTGACGCCGGAGGGCGGGCTGTTGTGCGAAATCGGCCGCGGCCGTGACAATGTCGAGGCCGCGTTTCCGCAATTGCCGCTGCTGTGGCTCGACAGCGAAGATTCGGAAGCCGAGGTGTTCTGGATTTCGGCTGCAGATCTCGCCTGAGAGCTGCGCAGAAATCGCACGCCTCGCGCGGTTTTCGTGGCGTCCGGAAGCTGATAGCCTGCGCGGTAACCAACCGGTTCAAATCCACAATCCGAAGAGGTCCGACATGCTCGACAAGAGCCCCCGCGCCAATCCCGTCAACGTGCCCAATGACCTCGCCGCGCACTGGATGCCGTTTACGGCCAACCGGGCCTTCAAGAAGCAGCCGCGCCTGCTCGCTGGCGCCAAGGACATGCATTACATCACCGTCGACGGCCGCAAGATCATCGATGCCGCCTCCGGCATGTGGTGCACCAATGCCGGGCATGGCCGCAGCCAGATTGCGCAGGCGATCGCCAAGCAGGCCGAGGCGCTGGACTACGCGCCGCCCTTCCAGTTCGGCATCCCGCAGGCCTTCGAACTCGCCAGCCGCATTGCCGAGCTCGCGCCCGATGGGCTCGATCATGTGTTCTTCTGCAACTCCGGCTCGGAGGCCGCCGACACCGCGCTGAAGATCGCGCTGGCCTATCACCAGATCAACGGCCAGGGCGCCCGCAGCCGCCTGATCGGCCGCGTCCGCGGCTATCACGGCGTCGGCTTCGGCGGCACCGCCGTCGGCGGCATCGTCAACAACCGCAAGATCTTCGGCTCGCTGCTCGCGGGCGTCGATCATCTGCCGGCGACCTACGATCGCGAGAAGCAGGCCTTCACCAAGGGCGAGCCGGAGTACGGCGCGCATTTCGCCGATGAGCTGGAAAACCTCGTCAACCTGCACGGCGCCAACACCATCGCCGCCGTGATCGTAGAACCGATGGCGGGATCGACCGGTGTCATTCCAGCGCCGAAGGGCTATCTCAAGCGCTTGCGCGAGATCACCCAGAAGCACGGCATCCTCTTGATCTTCGACGAGGTGATCACCGGCTATGGCCGGCTCGGCTATGCCTTTGCCGCCGAGCGCTATGGCGTGCTGCCGGACATGCTGACCTTCGCCAAGGGCATCACCAATGGTGCCGCGCCGATGGGCGGCGTGCTGGTGCGCGACACCATCCACGATGCCTTCATGAACGGGCCGGAGCATGCGGTGGAGCTGACGCATGGCTACACGTATTCGGCGCATCCGCTGGCCTGCGCGGCCGGCCTTGCCACGCTCGACATCTATCGTGACGAAAAGCTGTTCGAGCGCGCCCGGAATCTCGAGCCGAAATTCGCCGAGGCCGTGATGACGCTGAAGGGCCTGCCCAACGTGCTCGACATCCGCACGGTGGGGCTGACCGCCGGCATCGACCTCGCCCCGCGCGCCGCCGACCTGGTCGGCAAGCGCGGCTATGACGCCATGGTGAGCGCATTCCACGACAACGACCTGATGCTGCGCATCGCCGGCGACACGCTGGCGCTGACCCCGCCATTGATCATCAGCGACGAGCAGATCGGCGAGGTCATCGACAAGGTCGGCAAGGTGATCCGCGCCGTGGCGTAGCTCTTGCCTCGCCCCGCTTGCGGGGAGAGGCCGGATTGCATCGCCAGATGCAATCCGGGTGAGGGGGAGCCTCCACGCTCTCATCTCCAACCGAATCTGTGGATGGAGCCCCTCACCCCGACCCTCTCCCCGCGAAGGGCGGGGCGAGGGAGCACTAGCGGTTCCCCCGTGTTGCAGAATCGCTAGCATCTCGAATCAAACTTGGTGGTAAGGTCGCGCTGCTACGAGGAGCCTCGCGCGCAACATGATCCGTATTTCTACGATTTTCATCGCCATCTGCATGGTGCTGGTCTCGGCATCGCTTGGCCTTGTTCTCTATTCGATGGCCGGCATCAGCGGATCGGAGTCGGCGATCGTGGCGCTGACCGCGCTCACCTTCCTGATTCTCTACAATGCCGTCTCGATGCGGCTGCGCGATCGCACCGATGTCGGAACCCAGATCGCAGACCTGTCGCGCGGCACCGCCGACCTCGCCCGCCAGGTCGCCGAATTCGGCCGCAGGCTCTCCTCGGTCGAGGGCAAGATCGCCTCCAGCAATGCCGCGGGCGCCGACCGCATGCAGTCCGTGATCGGCGAGATCAACGAGCTCGGCGGCCTGGTGAAGCAGCTCGCCACCTCCGTCGCTAGCCACGAGGAAATGCTTGCCGAGCGCCCGCTGTCGTTGGCCGAGCCCGCGCCGCCGCAGCCTGCAGCGCCACAGCCCGTCAGGCCGGAAGCCGCCGGGTCACCTCCGGCCAAGCCGCAGGCGACGGCCGAGAAGCCGCCAGTCCCCGTCGAAAAGCCGATCTTGACCGCCGCGCCGGCAGCCAAGGAGACGCCCTCCGGCCGCAGCCAGTCGCAGGTTCTGAGCGCGCTGCGCAGCGCCATCGATGAGAACCGGCTGGACGTCTACCTGCAGCCCATGGTGACGCTGCCCCAACGCAAGGTGCGCTTCTATGAGGCCGTGACGCGACTGCGCGATGAGCGCGACCATATTTTTGCCGCCGAGGATTTTATCGGGGTTGCCGAGGCCGCGGGCCTGATCGGCCGCGTCGATCACATGGTGATGCTGCGCTGTGTGCAGGTGCTGCGCCGCCTGATGGTCCGCAACAAGGACGTCGGCGTGTTCTGTAACGTCGCGGCCGCAACGCTGTCCAATGCCGAGCTCTTCTCGCAATGCCTGGACTTCCTGGAAGCCAACCGGGCACTGGCCCCCTCCTTGATCCTGGAGTTCAAGCAGTCGATGTTCCGCAATCTCGGCCCGACCGAGACCGAACATCTTGCCGCGCTGGCGCAGCGGGGCTATCGCTTCTCCATGGATCATGTCACCGATTTGCGGATCGAACCGCGGGAGCTCGCAGACCGCGGCGTCCGCTACATCAAGGTACCGGCGGCGCTGCTGCTCGACCCGAAGCAGGGTGCGACGTCGGACATTCATCCGACCGATCTGTCCGACCTGCTCGGCCGCTTTGGCATCGACCTGATCGCCGAGCGCATCGAGGGTGAACGGGCGGTGGTCGACCTGCTCGACTACGACGTCCGCTTCGGCCAGGGCTTCCTGTTCGCGCCGCCCCGGCCGGTGCGCCCCGAAGGCGCCGGCGCCCCCGGAGCCAATGCCGAGGGTGAAATCAGGACCGAGCCCGGATCAGGCAAGCCGGCCGGCATCGAAGCGGTCGCGGCGGAAGCGCCGCCGCGCATGACCGGCAACGCCGCGCTGGTGCGCCGCGCCGCCGGTCCAGCGGTCTGACCTGTCCATCATGACCAGCTTGCGTTTTGTCGAGCGTCTGCGGGACGTCACCGATGGCGTCGATGTCCTGCTTTCCGATATCTGGGGCGTGGTCCACAACGGCCTGGAGGCCTTTCCCGAGGCCTGCGAGGCGCTGCACAACCATCGCAGCCGCGGCGGCACGGTCATCCTGATCACCAATGCGCCGCGCCCGGCCGATTCGGTGCAGCGGCAATTGCGCAAACTGCACGTTGCCGACGAAACCTATGACGCCATCGTCTCCTCCGGTGACCTGACCCGGCACTATGTCGCCGCCCATCCCGGACGGAAGGTGTTCTGGCTCGGCCCCGAGCGCGACAGCTCGATCCATCGCGGGCTCAACGCCGTGCTGTCGCCGCTGGAGGAAGCCGACTACCTGGTCTGCACCGGCCTGCTCGACGACGAAACCGAGACGGCCGAGGACTACCGGCCGATGATGCTGAAGGCGCGCGAGCGCAACCTACCCTTCATCTGTGCCAACCCGGATATTGTGGTCGAGCGCGGCGATCGCCTGATCTACTGCGCCGGCGCCATCGCCGAGCTCTATCGCGAGCTCGGCGGCGAGGTCATTTTCTACGGCAAGCCGCACCGGCCGATCTACGAGCGCGCCATGGAATTGGCCGCCGAACAAAGGAATGGCCAGCCGGTCTCACGCGAGCGGGTGCTGGCGATCGGCGATTCCGTCCGCACCGATCTTTCCGGCGCCCACGGCTTCGGCATCGACCTCTTGTTCGTCACCCGCGGCATCCATTCCGAGGAGTTCGAGGGCATCGACCAGCTCGACCCGGCCTCCGTGAAGGAGCTGTTCGGCCATCCGCCGAAGGCGCTGATCCGGGAATTGCGATGGTGAGCTAGGCGCAAGCGCCCCTTGCTCCGCCGTCATTCCGGGGCTCGCGAAGCGAGAACCCCGAATCTCGAGATTCTCAGGTGCGCAATTGCGCACCATAGTTCGGTCCTTTGGACCGCCCCGGAATGACGGAGCAAGATCGTACGGTCGCAAAAACGCGGATGCCCGGGACAGGCCGGGCATCACGCCGCATTCAGCGATTTTTTGGCTGGCGTCTTTAGGTCGACGCCATATCCGGGAACACCGCCTCGATCTTGGTCTTCAGCGTGGCTGCATTGAACGGCTTCACGATGTAATTGTTCACGCCGGCCTTCTTGGCCGCGATCACGTTCTCGGTCTTGGATTCCGCCGTGATCATGATGAAGGGCGTCGTGGCCAGGTTCGGATCGGCGCGGACTTCGCGCAGCAGATCGTAGCCGGTCATCGGCTCCATGTTCCAGTCCGAGATCACCAGGCCATACTTCTTTCCGCGCATCTTGTTGAGCGCCGCCGAGCCGTCGCTCGCGTCGTCGATATTCTCGAATCCAAGCTGCTTGAGAAGATTCCGGATGATACGGATCATGGTGCTGTAGTCGTCCACAACCAGCACCGACATCGACAGATCAACCGCCATCTTGACTCCCCCACGCGATACTATGTCGTCAGATCAAAATTTGGACTGCGCGGAGCGTCCTGCCACCGCCGCAGTGCTCCAGAACTAGCATCAGGCCTTAAACAGCGCGTTAACTCACCCCGGGTCGAACATCCTTGTTCCACAACGAGAAATGGTCGAGACGAGCGCGACTTGACTTTCGGTAGGCGTCAGCGCCACGGTCCGGCCGCTTCAGAAAGCTAAAAGTCGCACCCAAATTGATCCCGAAATGACTGCTGCCTTTACCGTTATCCGTGACGACACGCCCGCATCCGCCCTGCCTGCGGGAGCGGTGGTTGCGATGGGCAATTTCGATGGCGTGCATCTCGGCCACCGCGCCGTGATTGCCGCGGCCATGGAAATGGCTCGCTCGCATCGCCGGCCCGCTTTTGCGGTGACCTTCGAACCGCATCCGCGGCGCTATTTCAGCCCGAACACCCCGCAGTTCCGCCTGACCGACGAGATCGCCAAGCTGCGCCTCTTGGCCGGGACCGGGCTTGCCGGCGCCGTCGTGATGACGTTCAACAAGGCCCGCGCCGAGACCCCGGCGCAAGATTTTATTCACCACGATCTGATCGAACGTTTGGGCGTGTCCGGGATCGCGGTCGGCTACGACTTCCATTTCGGCAAGGGCCGGGTCGGCTCGCCCAGTCTCCTGGTATCCGAGGCCCCCCGCCTCGGCATCGAGGTCGACGTGCAGCCGCATATCGATATCGAGGAACGGCCGGTGTCCTCCACCGCCATCCGCATGGCACTGGCCGAAGGCCAGATCGCGGATGCCACCACCATGCTCGGCGGCCCCTGGTTCGTCACCGGCGAGGTGATCCATGGCGAAAAGCGCGGCCGCGATCTCGGCTTTCCCACCGCCAATATCCGCCTGGACGCCAGTTGCGGCCTCAAGCACGGCATCTATGCGGTGCGGGTCGGCCGCGGGACCGATCGGATCGACGGCGTCGCGAGCTTCGGCCGCCGGCCGACCTTCGACAATGGCGCCCCGCTGCTCGAGGTCTTCCTGTTCGATTTCAAGGGCGACCTCTATGGCGAGCGGCTGGACGTCGCCTTCATCGGCTTCATCCGGGAAGAGCTGAAGTTTTCCAATGTCGAGGACCTGGTCCGCCGCATGGACGAGGATTCCGCGGCCGCCCGGGCCCAGCTTGCCGCGGCCCCGGAGGCGTTCCCAAAACTTGGGGACATCGGCTGAAGCTCACGAGGCTTTGCGATTTCCCCCTCCGGCTGCTATGGAGAGCCATGTTTGCGCGGCGCATCATAATCGGCATTAGCGGCCCGGCTTCCGCCTGAGCTTCCCAAAGGCTCGGCGCAAGACCGGGGTCTTCCTGTCCGCCCGCTGCATCACAAAGCGTTTTCGCGCCCCTTCCGAGCCAAACAAAGCCACATGTCCGAAAAGCCGCAAAAGTCCGACGCCAAAGACTATTCCAAGACGCTCTATCTGCCGCAGACCGAATTCCCGATGCGTGCCGGCCTGCCCCAGCGCGAGCCGGAGATCCTCGCCCGCTGGAACGAGATCGGCCTCTACGGCCGGCTGCGCGACGAGGCCAAGGGCAAGACCAAATTTGTCCTGCATGACGGCCCCCCTTACGCCAATGGCAACATCCATATCGGCACGGCGCTGAACAAGATCCTCAAGGATCTCGTCACCAAGAGCCAGCAGATGCTGGGCTTCGACTCCAACTACGTCCCGGGCTGGGACTGCCACGGGCTGCCGATCGAATGGAAGGTCGAGGAGGAGAATTACCGCTCCAAGGGCAAGCAGAAGCCTGACTTCCGCGATTCCCCCGCCATGGTGGCCTTCCGCCGCGAATGCCGCGCCTATGCCACCCACTGGCTCAACGTCCAGCGCGAGGAGTTCAAGCGGCTCGGCGTCATCGGCGACTGGGACCATCCCTACGCCACCATGAGCTATCCCGCCGAAGCCCAGATCGCGCGCGAGTTGATGAAGTTCGCCGCCAACGGCACGCTCTATCGCGGCTCCAAGCCGGTGATGTGGAGCGTGGTGGAGAAGACTGCGCTCGCTGAAGCCGAGGTCGAATACGAGGACTACACCTCGGATACGGTGTGGGTGAAGTTTCCGGTCACCTCGCCCGCACATGGCGCGCTGGCACAGGCGAGCGTGGTGATCTGGACCACCACGCCCTGGACGCTGCCCGGCAACCGCGCCATCTCCTTCTCGCCCAAGATCGCCTACGGCCTCTACAAGGTGACGGATGCGCCCGCCGACAATTGGGCACGAACCGGCGATCTCCTCATCCTTGCCGACGCGCTTGCCGAGGACGTCTTCAAGCAGGCCCGCGTCACGTCATACGAAAAGGTGCGCGATATCCCCGGCGACACGCTGGATGCCGTCGAATGCGCGCATCCGCTGAAGGGCCTGGCCGGCGGCTATGAGTTTACCGTGCCGCTGCTGCCGGGCGACCATGTCACCGACGACACCGGCACCGGCTTCGTCCACACTGCGCCGAGCCACGGCCGTGAGGACTTCGATGTGTGGACGGCCAACGGGCGCGAGCTCGCCACCCGCGGCATCAACACCGCGATCCCCTACACCGTCGATGAGAACGGCGCTTTCACCGAGCAAGCGCCCGGCTTCACGGGAAAGCGCGTCATCAACGACAAGGGCGAAAAGGGCGACGCCAACGAGGCCGTGATCAAGGCCTTGATCGAGGCAGGCAAGCTGCTTGCCCGCGGCCGGCTCAAGCATCAGTATCCGCATTCCTGGCGGTCCAAGAAACCGGTGATCTTCCGCAACACGCCGCAATGGTTCATTGCGATGGACAAGGACATCACCGCTAACGGGATGGCGAAGGCCGGCGATACGCTGCGCGCCCGCGCGCTGCACGCGATCTCCGTCACGCAGTGGGTGCCGCCGTCGGGCCAGAACCGCATCACCGGCATGATCGAGGCGCGGCCCGACTGGGTGATCTCGCGCCAGCGCGCCTGGGGCGTGCCGATCGCGGTGTTCGTGCGCGAGAAGGGCGACGGCTCCGCCGAAATCCTGCAGGACGATGCCGTCAACGCGCGCATCGCCGACGCCTTCGAGAAGGACGGCGCCGACGCCTGGTATGCCGAGGGCGCGCGCGAGCGGTTTCTCGGGCCGAGGGCCAATGAGGACTGGCAGAAGGTCGACGACATCCTCGACGTCTGGTTCGATTCCGGCTCGACGCATGCCTTCGTGCTGGAGGACCCCGTGCATTTCCCGGGGCTCGCCGGCATCAAGCGCAAGGCCGATGGCGGCAACGACACCGTGATGTATCTGGAAGGCTCGGACCAGCATCGCGGCTGGTTCCACTCCTCGCTGCTGGAGAGCTGCGGCACCCGCGGCCGTGCGCCTTACGATGTCGTCCTGACCCATGGCTTCACCCAGGACGAGCACGGCCGCAAGATGTCGAAGTCGCTCGGCAACACCATCGAGCCACAGGCGGTGATCAAGCAATCCGGCGCCGACATCCTGCGTCTCTGGGTCGCGGCCTGCGACTACACCGACGATCAGCGCATCGGCCCCGAAATCCTCAAGAACACGGTCGAGACCTATCGCAAGCTGCGCAACACCATCCGCTGGATGCTCGGCTCGCTGCATCATTTCAAACGCGGCGAGAAGGTCGCCCTTGCCGACATGCCCGAGCTCGAGCGCTATATGCTGCACGAGCTCTCCTTGCGCGCCGCCGCGGTTCGAAAGGCCTATGAGGCGTTCGACTACAAGACGGTGGTCGCAACGCTGTCGGCGTTCATGAACACCGAATTGTCGGCATTCTATTTCGACATCCGCAAGGACACGCTGTACTGCGACCCGCCGTCATCGCTCGCCCGCAAGGCCGCGCTCACCACCATCGACATCATCTGCGATGCGGTGCTGAAGTGGCTGGCGCCGATCCTGAGCTTCACGTGCGATGAGGCCTGGCTGCAGTACCGGCCGGACGGTGCGACCTCGGTGCATCTGACGAGCTTCCCCGAAGGCCTGGAGAGCTTGCGCAACGACGAACTCGCGGCGAAATGGGCCACCATCCGCGACGTCAGGCGGGTGGTCACCGGCGCGCTCGAGCTCGAACGCGCGGCAAAGAAGATCGGCTCCTCACTGGAAGCCTCGCCGGTGATCTATGTCGCCGACCGCAAGTTGATCGGAACCCTGTTCGACGTCGATCTCGCCGAAGTCTGCATCACCTCGAATGCGGAGGTGCAGGAAGGCGAGGTGCCGGACGGTGCGTTCCGCCTCAATGACGTCGCCGGCGTTGCCGTGGTTGTCGAGAAGGCGGTCGGCACCAAATGCGCGCGCTCCTGGAAGATCCTGCCGACGGTCGGTGAGGACCCCGACTATCCCGACGTCTCCCCCCGCGACGCCAAGGCGTTGCGGGAATGGAAGGCGCTTGGGGTTGTGCCGTAACAATTCCATCGCAGCCAAATACTCTCCCGTCGTCCCGGCGCAGGCCGGGACCCATAACCCCAGGGCCCTCAGCAAGCGAAGGCAGATGACCGCCAATCTTTCAACCAACGGGCATCCCGCGGTCGCGACGAGCGCAAACGCGCTCGCGCTGGGGGTCCCGGCCTGCGCCGGGACGACACCATATGTGCGGCGGGCGATCGGGCCATGACCTCCCCCCTCCGCGCAGGCCTGATCGCTGCCGTCGTGACCCTGGTTGCCGATCAGGCCTCGAAACTGTGGCTGCTCGACGTGTTCGATCTCGCTCATCGCGTCGCCGATCGCGGCGCGGTGCGCGTGACCCCGTTCTTCGACCTGGTGCTGGCCTGGAACACCGGGATCAGCTTCGGCTGGCTGCAGGACGACAGCACACTGGTCCAGTTCGGCCTGATGGCGGTCAAGGCGCTCGCTGTGATTGCGCTTGGGATCTGGATGGCGCGGTCGCGGACGCTGCTTGCGACAATTGCACTCGGCATGATCATCGGCGGGGCGGTCGGCAATGCGATCGACCGCATGGCCTACGGCGCGGTGGTCGATTTTGCCCTTTTGCACGTCGAAATCGCTGGAAAAACCTTCAACTGGTACGTTTTCAACCTCGCAGACGTGGCAATCGTTGCCGGAGTCATAGCCCTATTGTATGATTCCCTGCTGGGGGTACCCGCCGCAAAAGCGCCCTGATCCCGGCCGATACGCCGGAAGAGCGGTGGTCTTGTCTTGCGGGCGGGACGCCCCTTGAGCCGCCGGACCGCAATTTTGGACAGGTAGAGCAATGCGTAATACCGAGGCCTCTGGCTGGATGGCGAAGACCTCATCGCTGGCGCGCAGGCGCACGGTGCGTCTTTCCGCAGTCGCGCTTGGTATCGGGCTCCTGGTCGTTTCCGGCGCCGCCCGCGCCCAGGATGACGATGAAGACGACAAGACCTTCGAGGAGAAGATCATCGAAGGCATCATGCACGGCATCGGCGCCACCAACATGGAAAACAGCGGCATCGATTACCGCGAGCGCTCGCCCCTGGTGGTGCCGCCCAAGCTCGATCTGCCGGCGCCGGTGACCGCGAAGCAGGAAGCCAACGTGCCGAACTGGCCGAAGGACCCTGACGAGGCCCGCCGCAAGGCGCTGGCCGAAAAGCGCAAGAAGGACAAGAAGGACACCCGCGACGCCACCTCAAAGGCGATCCAGGAGGCGCGTCCGCTGTCACCGAACGAACTCAACGTCGCCAGAACCGCGCCCGATGGTTCCAGCCCTCACGGCTCCGATTCGGAGAGCCCGGGTGCTGGGGCGAATCCGCTCAACCCGGATCAGCTCGGCTTCAACGGCCGCTTGTCCAACCTCTTCGGGGGCAACAAGACCGAGCAGGCGCAGTTCAAGGGCGAGCCGACGCGCGATTCGCTGACGCAGCCGCCGCCCGGCTACCAGACCCCGTCACCGAACTTCGCCTATGGCACGGGCAAGCAGATGGAAAGCCTGAACAAGGAATACAATCCGTCAAAAGGCAAGTATGGCGACGAGTAGCCGCCGCTGCACTGGAGCGTGATGATCTCATTGCGGACGTCATCGCGCGCGAATTTCTGCAGAAGCACGATCGCATGCAGGCGGCACCGATTCGCCGCGCGGGACTCCCGGAGCCGATGTCCGGATTACGTAGCAGACTTCGTGACGCGAAAGCGTTGGTCGCACCCGTGAACGAGGTGCTTTGACCCGAACGGTGACGTTCGGGCTTTTTGCATAGGTCAGGATGCCCGCATATCGGCTGAAAGCCACCCTTCTCGCACTGTTCCTGTTCACCTCAGGCGCTTGGGCGGCGCAAGCGAGTCCCGCCTCGGATCCGCCGACGACGTTCACGCTCGACAACGGCCTGCAGGTCGTGGTGATCCAGGATCATCGCACCCCCGTCGTCACCCAGATGATCTGGTACAAGGTCGGCTCCGCCGACGAGACGCCGGGCAAGTCGGGACTGGCGCACTTCCTCGAGCACCTGATGTTCAAGGGCACGGCAAAGCACCCGGAAGGCGAGTTCTCCAAGACCGTGCTGCGGATCGGCGGCAATGAGAACGCCTTCACCTCCTATGACTATACCGGCTTCTTCCAGCGCGTGCCGCGCGAGCAGCTGCCGAAGATGATGGAGTTCGAGGCCGACCGCATGACCGGCCTGATCCTCAAGGACGAGAACGTGCTGCCCGAGCGCGACGTCGTGCTCGAGGAATACAACATGCGGGTCGGCAACAATCCGGATGCGCGGCTGAACGACCAGATCATGGCGGCGCTCTATCTCAACCACCCCTATGGGCGGCCGGTGATCGGCTGGCATCACGAGATCGAGAAGCTGACCCGCGAGGATGCGCTCGCCTTCTATCGGCGCTTCTATGCGCCCAACAATGCGATCCTGGTGATCGCAGGCGATGTCGAGCCGGCCGAGATCCGCCCGATGGTCGAACAGACTTTCGGCAAGGTCGCCGCGCAGCCGTCGATCCCCGCGCGCCGCATTCGTCCGCAGGAGCCGGAACCGACCGCCCCGCGCACCGTGACCTTGTCCGATCCGCAGGTCGAGCAGCCCACCGTCAAGCGCTATTACCTGGTGCCGTCGGCCGCGACCGCCGCGCCCGGCGAGAGCGCCGCGCTCGACGTGCTGGCGCAGCTGATGGGCGGCGGCAGCAACTCCTATCTCTATCGGGCTCTCGTGGTCGACCGTCCGCTCGCGGTCGGCGCCAGCGCCGCCTATCAGGGCACCTCGCTGGACGAGACGCAGTTCTCGATCTCGGCCGCGCCAAAGCCCGGCGTGTCGTTTGCGCAGGTCGAACAGGTGATCGACGAGGTGATCGCCAAGATCGCGAACAGCCCGGCGTCATCGGAAGACCTCGAGCGGGTCAAGACCCAGCTGATTGCGGAGGCGATCTATGCCCAGGACAACCAGGCGACGATGGCGCGCTGGTATGGCGGGGCGCTCACGACCGGCCTGAGCATCGAGGATATCAGGAGCTGGCCGGACCGAATTCGCGCGGTGACCGCCGAACAGGTACGGCAGGCGGCCAGGGAATGGCTGGACAAGAAGCGCTCGGTCACGGGCTATCTGATCAAGGACGCCAAGGACACGGCAGCCGCCAAGCGCGAGGAGAAGCGTTCGTGAACCATCTCAAGCTCACTAGGCGCTCGGCTCTCATTCTCGCCCTCGCCGCGACCCTGCCCCTTGCCGCGCCCGCCCGTGCCGCGACCAAGATCCAGCACCTGATCTCGCCCGGCGGCATCGAAGCCTGGTTCGTGCAGGATTCCACCGTGCCTTTGATCGCGATGGAATATGCCTTTGCCGGCGGCGCAGCGCAGGACCCCGCTGACAAGCCCGGCGTCGGCAATCTCGTCGCCGACACGCTGGACGAAGGCTCCGCCGATCTTGATTCGAGGGCCTTTCATGAACGGCTCGAGCGCCGCGCCATCGATTTGAGCTTCGCGGTGACGCGGGATCATTTCCGTGGCTCGTTGCGGATGCTCAAGGACAACAAGGACGAGGCCTTCTCGCTGTTGCATGGCGCGCTGACCTCGCCGCATTTTGCGGATGTCGATGTCGAGCGCATCCGCTCCCAGATCATCGCCGGACTGAAGCGCGACACCGTCAGCCCCAACGCGCTCTCGGGCCGCAAATTCCTCGAGCTCGCCTATGGCGACCACCCCTATGGCAAGCCAAGCTCAGGCACGCTGGAAAGCGTGCCCCGGATCACCGTCGCGGATCTCAAGGACTACACCCGCCACGTGCTGGCCAAGGATACCCTCAAAATCGCCGTGGTTGGCGACGTCGATCCGGGATCGCTCGGCAAGCTGCTCGACGAGACCTTCGGCGACCTGCCGGCCAAGGCGAGCCTGACGCCGGTTGCCGATATCGACGTGGCCAAGCCGCCGCAGCGCGCCTTCATTCCGCTCGACGTGCCGCAGACCACGATCACCTTCGGCAGCCCCGGCGTGATGCGCCATGATCCGAATTTCATGGCAGCCTATGTGGTCAACCACATCCTCGGCGGCGGCGGACTGTCGTCGCGGCTCTATCGTGAGGTGCGCGAGAATCGCGGGCTTGCCTATTCGATCTATGGCGCGCTGACCTGGATGGAGCATTCCTCGCTGTTCATCGGCAACACCGGCACCCGCGCCGACCGCGCCGGCGAGACCATCGACGCGGTCGAGAAGGAAGTGCGCCGCATGGCCGAGGACGGCCCGACGCAAGCGGAGCTGGACGAGGCCAAATCCTATCTGAAGGGCTCGCAGATGCTGGCGCTCGATACCTCCGCCAAGCTCGCCGCGGGCCTTCTGCAATACCAGATGGACCGGATGCCGATCGACTACCTGGAAAAGCGCAACGCGATCGTCGATGCGGTGACGCTGGACGATGCGAAGAAGGCCGCGAAGCGGCTGTGGGGCAACGGCCTCATCACCGTCATCGTCGGCCGCGCCCCGCAAGCCGCCGCGCAGCCAGTGGCGGCGCCCGCGACGCGGGCGAATTGAGGGGTACAAGGCGCCAATTTTGACCCGTCGTCCTGAGGCGCTCGCGCAAGCGAGCCTCGAAGGATGAACGGCCCCGCTGCGAGAGGCGGACCGTCGACGCGCAAAGCCTGGGCTGACTGACAAAGAGCAATCCGAGCGCTTGGTGGAAGCCGCTCGAGAAACACCTGCACCGTTGCCTTTCAGAATTTGATTTCCGCTACTCAAACCGCGTTGCGCTTGGCGTACTCCGTCATTCCGCTCAGGACTCGCGGCGGAAAGCCGGTCGAAACCGCGACGACCGGCCACCGATGACCGTTACTGACATGAACGCCATCGTCGCATTGCCGTTTTGGATGGCTGCGCCTCCGAATCCGAGAGACTAAAGCCCGGAAATCTCATCATCCACGACACCATTTACTGGGTTCCTCTGATCGCGTCTTACTCGCTCGCACGCCGCGAGGAGGTTTGCGGGTTGATGGTGGCCGACGTTGTTTTCGACGCAGCAATCCCGCACTTCGATATTCGGCCCAACAAGTACCGACGGTTGAAAAACCCGCAATCGAAACGCAAGGTTCCCATCCTCCCTGAACTCATCCGGCTCGACTTGCGCGAGCATGTCGCATCTCCAGCAGCTCTCGGCTGTGACCTACTCTTCCCGGACCCGCTCCCCGCTCGCGGCGCGGGGCCGCTCGGCAACCAATTCCATGATCTTTGGGCGCCGGTTCTGGCGACAGGAGTCCCGGATTCCGAAACAACGGGAAAAGTCTTCCACAGCATCCGGCATTATGGGAATGACACGCTCGTAGACGCCCGCATCATGATCGAGTGGCGTCAAGATATCCTGGGCCATGGCGGACGATCGGAGGCGGAGGAGCGTTACCGGGACGCGACGAGACTTAAGCGCAAGCTTACCGCGCTCAAGAAGCTTCCCAATATCACATCGAATTTGCTGTCGCATCCGGTCACGCTAACGACGAGCGTTATGAAAAAGCTCGCGCGCAAGCCGCGACGGACACGATCGAGCCAATAGCCAGGGAGAGCAGACGGCCCTGGTTAGTGCGGGTGAGCCCGTTCCAACGGATCATTCGAAGAGGGCGAAAGGATCGGCTTCCAGTTAGTCAACCTTTGAAAGACGTAGGTGTCATAGGAGATACCGCGCCAAGACAGATCGACTTCTCCGACGGTCAGCAAATGGGCGCTGGTATTCCCCAATACCGCACCCTCGGGGTCGCCCTTAGGCCCGACATAAAGCCCAACCGGACCATCAAGCACCGGCTCGGCAAAGCCAATGAAGCGGCGGCGTTCATTGACCTGCACAACGGGGACCACGTCTCTCAAGTGCCATCGCAGCAAGGAGTAGATGCGATAGTCCGTCGTCGCAAACCACTTGGCACCGATCGCGTTTCGCGCAACGTCGGCGGCGGTAGCAACCTCGGCGAACCCGGCCTCTTTGCCGATAGGATCGTTGCCTTTCAGAAAGTTGGCTGTCCCTCCTACATAGTAGATCTGCGCAGCTACTACAAAGGCGATGCCGGAAGCGATCGCCGCCACCATCCAGAACGGACCTGCCCGCGCGACCCGAGACCGTGGCGAAAGGTCTCGAACATCCTTCAGATTGATGGCCGCGCAGGCAAACGCCATCGGCCACACGAGCAGCGGCCAGCTATCTCCGATGCGTGCGCTGAGGCCATGCCACAGAAAAAACCCGAGCGGAAACAAGACTGCGGTTGACAGCAAGATCGGGATCGGCGCCCGCTCGCGATAGCCCCGCACGGCCAGCATCGTCGTGCCACCGATAGCAACCGGAACCAGGACGACGCCAATGAGGCCGAACTGCTGCCCCATGAAATCGAGCAGGAACTTCGCGGTCCAGCCCGACACCTGCGCGGGACGATCGAGCTGGAACCGGAATGACGCCCAGTCATGCACGGCGTTCCAGTACAGCACAGGCGAAAAGGTCAAAAGAGCTATACCCAACCCTAGCCAAAAATAGACGCTGGTCAGCTGCTCCTTTCGCCAAGATGGGATCAGCACAAAGGCTGCAACGGCCGGCACCAGCAGCACGGCTGTGTATTTGGCCAGCAGCGCAAGCCCGCCAAAGAGTCCGGCAAAGAGCCACCACCGCCGGTCCTTGGATCGGGTCAACTCAACGAGCGACAGAAACATCGCTAGTACCTCGTCACAGTGATTATGACTCTTTGGAAGTGGCGGGATAGGCGCCTGCCATTTTGGCGCGAGCCTTGTCGGTTGTGAACATCCATTTGATGCGGGAGCGGGCGGCATTTCGTTGTCGTTCCCAGGCGGTGATTTCGCGGTGCAGTCGCTTGGGGTCGTCGATCCTGCGATCCAGGCACTGGCCTCGCAGGACGCCGATTTCGATCTCGACCATGTTGAGCCAGCTTGCGTGCTTTGGGGTGTAGTGGAACTCGAGCCGTCGCAAAATCCGCCTGGCTTCGGCGGGCGGGAACGCCTGATAGAGGGCGCCGGCGGAGTGGGTCGATAAATTGTCCTGGACGACCCGGATGATTTCGGCGTCGGGATAATGGATGTCGACGAGATCACGCATGCATTCGGCGTAATCTCTTGCCGCTCGCCGCTCGGTGACCTTGACCTTGCGCCAGGGGCGATGCACGTCGAGGAGAACGAAGAGATTGACCGTGCCATTGCGACGATACTCATAGTCGTAACGTTGGAGCCGACCCGGCCTGGCCGGAATGGGCTGACGGACCTCACCGATGAGTTGCACCGGACTTTCGTCGAAGCACACGACCGGCCGTTTGGGATCGGGCGCCTCGGCATAGAGATCAAGCACATCCTCCATGCGGGCGACGTATTCGCCATCGACCTGTGGAATGCACCACATGTCTTGGCGCCAGGGTTTGAGGTCATTTTCCGCCAGGCGGCGCCGGACCGTCTCGTGCGACAGGCTCTTGTGTTCGGTGAGCTTGACCATCGCACCCGCGAGCAGCTTGAGCGTCCAGCGGGCGCGGCCCTTTGGCGGACTGGCGCAGGCCGTCGCCACCAGCAAGGCTTCTTCCTTGCCCGTGAGTTTGCGTTCCGCCCCGGGACGCGGCTCTTCGCTCAGCGCCCGCTCCAGATTGCCTTCCACGAAGCGTCGCTTGGTCCGGTACACG
>Ga0070741_10001511_pt1 | contig 70312 bp, 84 predicted proteins | sample Coa_R1_4_FD_66440 | JGI IMG/M metagenome (GOLD analysis project Ga0070741, IMG submission 66440) | Surface soil microbial communities from Centralia Pennsylvania, which are recovering from an underground coalmine fire - Coalmine... | ecosystem: Environmental > Terrestrial > Soil > Unclassified ... | reverse complement strand
CGCTTGGGGTGTAAGTTGGTTCTGGTTTTGGCTCAGGTTTTGGAGCTGGTTTCATTCCAGCTGGTAGTGTACCATGGGTTGGACCAGATGCGGCTGGTCTTGGTTTTGCTGGCTCTGGTTTTGGAGCTGGCTTTGCACTTGTCTGAGCAGGTCGTGTCTCAGGTGCTACCTCTGTTGATAATTTAGCAAGCTTTGCTTCAAGCTCTGCTATTTTTGCCTCAAGTTCGGCGGTATGACCTTCCTCTGTAACTTTTTTAGTAGAACGTGTTCTTTTTGGTTTGGTTTCTTTGGACATGTACCAAGTGTGGGGTAATTGTGGTTTATTTAGATTTTGATCAGTGCCAAGGCTAACTTATAGAAGTTTTATATGAAACAGATGACATTTTACTATCATTGGATGATTTTGAAAGGGATTATCCAGGATTTGACTGGAAGAATACCCCTGCATACAAGCACCCCGGAGGAAAGGACTGCCCCTGTCCCAAGCATGAATACATCAGGGAGCAGATGAATATAGCTAGAACTGTTAGCCAGACATCAAAGGAGTCATCAAGCATTACGCTCAGATTTTGTCCTGACCATTACCGAGTATATACAAAAGAAGTAATTCCATCAATGCCACTAAAATACAGAATATTAACAAAAATCGCATTACGAATTGGTGCAATCAAAATCATACAACTAAAGTACATGCAGTCAGACCAGTGCTTTTACTGCAAGTTTGGCTCAGGTGGACATGACAAAAAGACAGAACTTCCACCAGTTCCCTAGACAGGACCGATTAGAACTTTGGGTTTGTTAGGAGTATCGTGATGACATTTTTTTCCACATAGTGGGCATGTTATTCTGTCAAGAAAAATACATTGGCAAATGTGTGTCTTCATGTAACTTTCTGCAGTCTTTGAATATTCTCCTGTTCCATTGCAAAATGAACATTGAGTATCAAGTAAAGTAATCTTTCCTTTTCCATCACAAACGGCACATTTTTGGCCGACCAACTCATCCCATTCCTTTGCGGTATAATTAAAGTCCTTTTGTTTAATCTTTTTTCTTGGTTCATGCCTAAAATTCTCGCTAAGCTTATACAAGATACAGCTAGAGAAGACTTGTGCCAATTGAAGACCTTAACGAGTTTATCCAAAAACTAGAACAGGCAGGTGAGATTAAGCGAGTAAAAACACAAGTTGACACAAATTTAGAAATTTCTGAAATCTTGAGTCGCGTGATGTACTCTAATGGACCAGCAGTTTTGTTTGAATCAGTGAAAGGGTATAACATGCCAGTTCTCGGAAATGCATTTGGATCAGTCAAGCGTTTGCAAATTGGTCTTGAGATGCAAGATTTTACAGAAATTGGTCAGAGGATTGTAGACATGACAAAGATGGACATTCCAACTGGAATCTTTGACAAGCTAAGAAAATTACCTGAGCTTTCAAAAATTACTGACATTGCGCCAAAATTACAAAAAAGTGGACCTGTAACGGAGGTAGTTGAAGATAAACCATCATTTGACGGTATACCAATATTGAAAACATGGCCAAAAGATGCTGGACGATTTATCACATTTGGTCTTGTTGCAACAAAGCACCCTGAAACAGAAATTAGAAATCTTGGAGTATACAGGATGCAAATTATTGATAGTACTCATGCGTTTATGCACTGGCAAAAACACAAGCGGGGTGCACATCATTACGATATCAAAAGAGAATCAGGGAGCAGAATTGAAGCGGCGATTGTTATTGGTTCAGACCCTGCAACAGTGTTTTCAGCAGTGGCACCAGTTCCTGAGGGATTGGACAAGTATGTCTTTGCAGGCATTACTAGAAAGACTGGAATCAAGACTGTGAAATGTAAGACAGTAGACTTGGAGGTTCCAGCAAGTGCTGAAATGGTACTTGAGGGATATGTAGATCCTACAGATGTCAGAATGGAAGGTCCATTTGGTGATCATACTGGATATTATACACCGCAAGAGCCGTATCCAGTTTTTACTCTAACAGGAATTATGCGAAGACAAAAACCAATCTACCTTACAACAATTGTTGGAAAGCCAATCTTGGAAGATGCACATATTGGCAAAGTGATTGAAAGATCTTTTCTGCCACTGATCAGAATGTTTCATCCAGAAGTTGTTGACTTTTCAATGCCTGGTTCAGGTTGGTTCCAAGGAATGGCAATCATATCAATTAAAAAAAGATATCCAGGGCAGGCAAAAAAAGTAATGATGGGACTGTGGGGAATGGGACAGCTTGCACTTACCAAAATGTTTGTTGTGGTAGATGAGGATGTAAATGTGCATGACCTAAACGATGTCATCTGGGCAATCACCACAAGAGCTGATGCTGCGCGAGATACTGTAATCATAAACAACACTCCAACTGATACTCTCGACCCAGCATCGCCACACGTTAACTTGGGCTCAAAACTTGGAATTGATGCAACACAAAAAACAAAAGAAGAAGGATTTGAGCGTGAGATTCAGGAATTGGTAAAATCAGACGAGGTCACAAAGAAACTTGTAGACTCTAAATGGTCAAGTTATGGATTATAAGATTTAGTTTTTTACTGCATACTTCTCAGGCAAATCAACTAGTATCAATTCGGTCTGCTTTTCTGATTTGATCGTCAGTTTGCTTTCCCCTTCCACCTTGGCCGCATCTCTTGTCTGCATAGATACATCATTGATTCGTATCTGACCATCTATGACAAAAACATAGGCTTTTCTTCCTGATGTTAGTTCATGCGAGATCTCAGATCCAGGTCTGAGACTTGAAACATAAAATGATGTGTTTTGATGTATTTTCAATGCACTGTTATTGTTGGAATCAAGTGGAGATACAACCTGCAACAACTTGTCCAGTCTTTGTTCTTTGGAGAATTCCCTTTGTTGCCATGAAGGTTCAAGTCCTTTTTTGTCTGGAACAACCCACATCTGTAACAGATGTAGTGGTTTTTCATTAGAATGATTGTGTTCAGAATGCATTATACCCGAACCTGCGGTCATGACTTGTATTTCACCAGACCTAATCACTCCCTGATTACCATGACTGTCTTGATGTTCTAGTTCTCCATCAATCACATATGTTATTATTTCCATATCATTGTGTGGATGAAAATCAAATCCTGTCGATGGTTGTATTGTGTCATCGTTAAAGACTCGAAGTGGGCCATAATTCATTTTCTGCGGATCAAAGTAATCTGCAAACGAGAAATGATAATAGGTAGACAACCAATCCATCTCGCTTTTGTAATGTTCATTTGCTTTGATTGTTTGTATCACATATCCTAATAGACAAACGGAGATTTAAGGACAGCATACAAGACAGTTGCAATATCAAAAAACTTCACAGAACAATCTAAAAGATTACTTAACAGGTCCGAACTATGTTGTAGAAATTATCTCGTTCTTCCACTTGATATCCAATCTGTTTTACGGCTTGGATGATTCTTGATGAAGTAAGCTCAGTGGACCTAGAGCCAGTACAGGATACTACTTCTTCTCCTAAAAGCGTGCCTCCAAAATCATCTGCACCATATTGCAAAGCCATCTGTGCCATTGCAACACCGTTTGTAAGCCATGATGATTGTATATGAGGGATTAATCCACCATACATTATTCTGGATATAGCAATCATCTTGAGAAGTTGTGTTCCCCCCGCAGAGTACTTGACTGTCTCTTCTTTTTGCATAAGTGTATTGTTTGGCTCAAAGCTCCACGGAATAAACGCCATAAAACCATGTGTCTTTTCCTGCAGTTTTGCAATCTTGACAAAGTGTTCTGCAATGTCATCGTATGTTTCCACATGTCCATACATCATTGTTGCAGATGCGGGAATTCCCAAACTATGTGCCTCCTCCATTATACGAAGCCAAGTATCACTTGAGATCTTTTTTGGACTTATCTTCTTTTTTACATCATCTACTAGAATTTCTGCTCCTGCACCTGGCATCGATTGCATTCCGGCGTCTTTTAGTCTAGACAAGACTTCCTTTGTACTCGTATGTTCTACTTTAGATATCATATCAATTTCAGATGCAGATAGTGCATGAACTCCTACTTTAGGAAATTTTTTACGAATTAACCTAAATGCATCTTCAAAATATTCTATTTTCAGATATGGATTGTGTCCTCCCTGAAACATCACTTGAGTAATGTCAAACATTTCAGAAGCTGCTTTTAGCCGTGATTCTACTTGATCTATTGACACAGTATAAGATTCCTCATGTCCTGGCGGTCTGTAAAAGGCACAAAATTTGCAGTCAGTTATACATACATTAGTGTAATTTAGTATCATGTTATTTACAAAAGAAGCTTTTTTTCCAAATTCTTTTCTTGCCAAATATCCTGCAACAAGTCCCATCAAATGAACATCGTCTGACTCCAAAAGTCTCTTGCAATCTTCAAGCCCTGGTCTTTTTCCCGATATAGAATTTTCAAGGATGTCTTCAATATCAGAGTGATGAAATTGTGTCAGCTGGCTCAATTTGCTCTTGCTTGCTCATTATTGTATTTAATCGTTTGAAAACAAATATCATGTTTTTAATCACAATTTGAAATAAAGTGAAAAATTTAGAGTTTGTCTCTTAGATAACACAAAAAATGTCGTTATTTTTAAGTAGGGCACACCAACGAATACATTTCATGGTAACCGGTCACCAAATTCGAATGAACCGCATATTACGAAATGGTAAGATGTTGTGTATTCCAATGGACCACGGAATATCAAGTGGTCCTTTAAAAGGAATCGAGGATCCATATCCATTGATCTATACTTGTCAACATTTTGGTTTAACATCGGTTATAATCAATAAAGGAATTTTGAAAAACCTACCAAAGCCAACAAAGATTGGATTGTTAGTGCATTATTCTGCAAGTACTTCACTTTCCATGTCACCTAACAGAAAGATGTTGACCGGATCGGTTGAAGAAGCACTACGACTTGGCGCTGATGGCGTTTCACTGCACATCAACATAGGTGGAAAAGAAGAACCAGAAATGTTGGAACAGTTAGGAAAGATTGCAGATGATTGTCACAAGTGGAGCATGCCACTTTTAGCAATGATGTATCCTCGTGGAGAAAATATCAAAAATCCACATGATCCAGAAATAGTTGGCCATGTTGCAAGAATTGGAGCTGAATGTGGTGCTGATATTGTAAAGACGCTATACACTGGAGATGTCGATTCATTTACAAAGATTGTAAAGAGCACACCAGTTCCGATAGTAATTGCAGGTGGTCCAAAGGCAAAGACGGATAAGGACATACTACAAATGACAGAAGATGCAATGCAAGCAGGAGCCAAGGGCGTAACATATGGTAGAAACATTTTCGAGCACAAAGATCCTGGAAAAATTACACAGGCATTAGCTGCTATAATATTCAAAAAGGAATCTGCAAAGGAAGCTGCAAAATATCTTGGCAAAAACTAGAGAACTAATTATCGCCCCAAGGGTTTCACGGGCTGAGATTGGCAAGTTTCTCTCAGCAATTGAAAAAGAAGGAATCAGAATTGTGAACATAGATCCACGAAGCATCAAAGGTCTCAAGACCAAAGTTTTAACTCTTCATACCTCAAATAGTGCAAATTATGTTGTTGTGGACAAAGTAACAAAGATCAAGGGCAAAAAAATTGGAATGAAGTTTAAGGTATTATCAAATAATGATATCGACAGCATACTAGGATATGCAAAGTCAGGGTTAGATTTTGTTGTAATTGAAGTCAAGGATTGGAAGATAATCCCGCTTGAAAACATAATTGCCAAACTCCACAAAGTTCACACAAAGATTTTTGCTGTAGCAGACACACCAGAAGAAGTTCGTAAGATGTTTTCAATTCTTGAAATAGGAGTAGACGGAGTCATCTTTTCAACAAACTCACTTAACGAAGTAAAAGAAGCTCTAATTTATCTTGGAACAAAGAATTTTGAATTAAAACCTGCCAAGATATTAGAGATTAAAGAAGTAGGAAATGGTGAACGAGTCTGTGTTGATACTGCATCAATTCTTGGAAGAGGGGAGGGAATGTTAATTGGTAGCAGATCCAATTTTCTCTTTTTGGTTCACAATGAATCAGTCGGCTCATCATTTACATCTCCAAGACCCTTTAGAGTAAATGCAGGTGCAGTACACTGTTACACATTATCGCCTGATGGAACAACAAAATATCTATCAGAGTTGGAGACAGGAACTGAAGTGTTGGTCATTGATTCACATGGAAAGGCAAGAAGGGCGACAGTAGGTAGAGCAAAGATTGAAAATAGACCAATGCTGATGATAAAGGCTCAAGTTGGAGATGAAGTAGGCGGAATAATTGCGCAAAATGCGGAAACAATTCGTTTTGTTAGACCAAACGGACATTTGGTCTCAGTAACTCACCTAAAAAAGGGAGATATGGTTTTAGCATATGCCAAGATTGCATCTGGTAGACATTTTGGCATGGAAGTAGACGATGAGTACATTGTCGAAAAATAATAGACTAATTTTGCACTTTTTTATTCATTGCTGAGTTTTTATAAAAACCGACAAGAATTAGGTAAATCTAAATATGATAGTGCGATCAAGAATCAATTGTCATGGGGGCCTCACGCATACTCTCCCCAAAGAGCGTGATTAAGTTCCATGCCCCCTGGCAATTAATTATCAATATCATCAAACAACATGGATATAATGTTACCGTTAGAAAATTTTAAAAAAATTGTTTTCAAAAGTTGATCTACGATCAGAATTCATTTATCAAAAACAAATTCCCAAATCATTAATACTGTATCACAATATTATAACACCATGGCAGTTCACTGCAATATTTGCAATATTGACATAGATGAAAAAGATGTAGATATACACATCAAGTCTGGCCAGCATGAACAAAACAAAAAGAGTATTTCTTCGAATGACTCTGGTCTGGAAATTAGCGTTGCTAAAACTTGGCGCAATTCACTGAATAGTAGTCTAAATTAAATAAAAAGAAGAATTATTTGAATTTCTTCTTTATTTCAATAATTTCTGCCATCTCCTCTTTGAGATGTCTTCTCAGTAGAGCCTCATGTTCTCTTTTATGCCTCCAGAATAGATTCATGATAGATTGTCTGGATCTGGCTCTTCTTAGATTTGAAGTGTATTTTCTATGGCTTTTTTCTACACTGCGAAAATACGACTTGCTGTTAGATGTAACCATGGCTTGTTTGGCTGTGTTTTATAGATAACCTTTGCTATCAATATGGATCATTTGCTTAGTGGTTCAGGGTGCTTCCAGTTTGGGACCAGCTGCATCTTTCTTAGATTTGGTACCTGTTTTGTTCTCTGCTGTGCAACCTTTGCATACTTGACAGATTTATCAACCCCTATGTATTTTCGTTTCAAGAATCGTGCCATCTTTGTTGTTTGCCCACTGCCAACAAATGGGTCCAAGACTAGATCACCCACGTTACTGTACAGCTGCACCAGCCTATACGGGATCTCTTCTGGAAAGGCTGCTGGGTGGTACCTGCGATAGCTTGGCGGTACAGGAGCAATATGCCATACAGAGTTTGCTATCTCCTTTTTCATGAGATCGTTTAGTACTAGTCTACTTTTTTTGTCCTTGGAATTTTCAAATGGCATCTTTCGTAAGATAATAATCTGCTCATGCATGATGTTTGGATAGTAATACGATGGATATGGGTGCTGTACTGTGACTCTAAAGCGCTTTTTTCCACCTGTTACCTTGTTCCAGATTATTTCTTCGTAGAATTTCCACCCTACCTCTTCTTTTGTTAGTTCCACAAGCAATAAGGCAGGCAGCGGAAGCTTGCTTTTACCTTCAATTATTTCATTCCCAATTACAATGCAGCAGACTCCGCCAGGTTTTGTAACTCGATATACTTCACCAAAGACTTGTTTCATCTCATCAAGCCAGCTCTCAAGTGATACGCCCACCGTTCCTCGATACCATTTTGTAGTTGTCTGGTGTTCCTGATAGTTTATCGCGTTATGATATGGTGGAGAAGTAACTGTTAGTGCAACACTGTTTGCTGGAATCCCAGAGAGATTACGTGAATCTGCAACAACAATAGAATTTGTCTTCCACATTTACTTTTTTGATAATTGTGAGCAGTAATAAGATTATGCAGTTTTATATGAAAAACAAAGAAAATCATCTAAAACATGTAAAACATGTTTTAGGCGATCATGCATTTCTCTTTACTTCAATCTCGATTGTCGATACGTTTCTAGATCGTCCGTCTTGTGATTGGAGTTGTTCAGAACCAATTTTTATTTCCCCAATAGAGTATCCAGAGTTTTCAGTTCGTCTGGAGATTATTTGTGCAACGTCTACTGCTCTTCCAATAGTAAGTCCTCTTGCCTTGATGAGAACTCGTGGGTTGTTTGCCAACTGTATTAGTGCAGAAGTCACGTATGCCATTAGGGGTTTTTTTCCAATGAAGACTACGTCTTTTGCTTCTGGTTTTTGTTCGGTACTCATGCATTAGGGTGGCTGCGATCGTTTCATAAAAGTTTCTTTAATTTTCGATATTTGCGGTCAAGTCTACGAATGATTTTTAATATTCCTGCCAGATCTTAACTTACAGATCTTTTGATGCCAATCTAAATATATTAGTAGTATATAGAGTGCCTAGATGTCAAACCCTCAATTAAAATTCGGATTGGTCGCCTTTGTGCTATCATCCATGGTTGCATTAGCTGTTTCAATACCAGCTGCAAGTGCATTGACACCAAGAGATCTTAGCATACTAAACGATGCTCATCACACGGAGAGATTCCCAGGTGGTGTAAAGGTTTGTGGTGATCATGTATGTTCTGCAGACGAGTGGTCACAGATGAAACATGCACTACGAGACGCCCAGAGAAATCCCGCAGATTGTTCACAGTTAAAAGAGTGGAAAGCTTGTGGCGTATATGTAAAGCAATCAGGTCAATAGAATAATCGCAATGGCAAAAAAAACTTGCGCGGTGGTAGCAACCCAAAGTCCAGCAAAAGCCGTCAAGGGATTAAGAGTTGCACTTGCCAATTCAGATTATGCAGAACTCCGGCTGGATTTTTTAAAACCAAGCCAAATTCCGTATTGTCTTAATAAAGTAAGAAGATATCTTAATCGATGTGTTTGTACATTAAGGCCAAAATCTGAAGGTGGTAAATTTTCAGGTAGTGAAAAAGAACGGATATCTATTTTGAAATTAATTGCAGAATACAAACCATATCTTCTTGATGTTGAATATAATACATTACGAAGAAATGATGATTTAATCAAATACCTCAAAAAAACTGGAACTAATATTCTTGTGTCATGGCATGATTTTTCAAAGACTCCAGATGACAAAACTTTGCGCTCAATGCTTAAAAACATGTCAAAGTTTTCAAAAAATGTAAAAATAGTTACAACATCAAAAACTATTTCCGATACAATACGCGTTCTTGGACTGTATAAAGCAGCAAGTAAGTTAAACTTGGTTTGTTTTGCAATGGGAGATTATGGAAGAATGTCGCGCGTTATTTGTGCAAAACTTGGCAGCCCATTCACGTATGTATCGATTGGAAAACCTGTTGCGCCAGGACAATTCAGCTTACAAGAGATGAAAAGAATTTTTACTTTAGAAATAGGTTGATTCAAAAAATCTTCTAACAAAACTAGCTTCAGCTTTTTTTATTCTTGACGAATCGGCAACGTCGTGAACCATATCGATTAATTCATCTTTTGTCATCTTGTCAACCACAATGTCTTCTTTTTCATAGTCTAATGAGTATTCAATGTCAGTTAGAACCGCCAAATTGTCATCCAACAGTTTCATACATTCATCCAATATTTCCGTAATCTCTTCTCCTGGCTCCATACAAAATTAGAACAAATTTACATTAATTAACCTATTTCGAGCATACCTCACTGTTATTATAAAAGAATAACGTAGTACTTGACATGAAAGATCAGCAGCCTCAAAATAATGTTCCAAGAAATGTGATAATTGTCACTGTTGCAATAACTGTTGTATTTGCAGTCTTTAGACTCTTATTCTTTGCAATAGCCACATGGATTGTAGCGCTTGCCTTTATTGTAATATACCAATACAAGTCAACCAGAACAACTGAATCGAACTTTCTCTGTCTTGATTGCAATACAGTTCATCAAGATACAAGATGTCCAAGATGTGGTTCTAGACTAAAAAAATACTATACAAAAAATAGTAATTACGAAAACTAGATTTTTCAACACTGCCCCCAATCGCTTAAATCATGTTTCAGTTGAAACGATATCATGACTAGAACTTATGCTGTTATAGGAGATCCAATTGATCACTCGTTATCACCAGCATTATTCAATTCTGCATTTTTGTTTCTAGGACTAGATTGTGCTTACATAGCATATAGGATTCCAAAAGGTGAGCTTGCTTTTGGCATCGATTCACTAAGAAAGATAGGAATTTCAGGATTTAACGTTACAATTCCTCACAAGGTAGAGATGATGAGGTACCTAAATGAAGTAGACACCGAGTGTAAACTTGTAGGTGCAACAAATACCGTAGTAAATAACAATGGGATCTTAAAAGGATATAATACAGATGTTGCGGGTTTTATGGATCCAATAAAAAATAGAAACATCAAATCAACAGGTTCTGATGTTTTACTCCTTGGTGCAGGAGGGGCTGCAAGAGCAATCATAGTAGCATTTAGCAAAGAAAATGTGAAAAAAATAACAATTGCAAATAGAACAAAACAGACTGCAGATGAACTTGTCAGGTTTGCACACAGTCTTGGAATGGATTCAGATTATTCAGATCTAGAAAACGCTGGAAGGATTGCGGGAAATTACAAGTTTGTTATAAATGCAACCTCAATTGGACTAAAAGGATCAGGATGTCCGATTTCTACAGATAAAATAAACAAAGATTCCGTCATATATGATATTGTATACATGCCAGTAGAAACTCCGTTAATTCAACAGTCAAAAAATCAAGGTGCCACAATCATATATGGATGGGAAATGCTTCTTGCTCAAGCAATGAAAGGATTTGAGATCTGGTTTAATAGACCTGCTCCATACGAGGCAATGAAATTGACACTTCTTGGGAGATTCTAAAAATGCCTACAGTAAAGGCAACTTTGCACGGTGCAGTGTCCATCGTCAATGCAATAGCTACAGGCATGGGAGCTACACTTGGAATATCACTTGAGGTGGAAGCTCTTATTGAGGCACAGCCAGGAAAGGGCATATTCTTTGATAACAATGAATCAAACTTGAGTGCCAGATTAATACGAGAAGTTGTAGAGACATCAGTTCCAAGACAAGAATTAGAGGTAAACAAGATAAGAATTTCTATCAAGAGTGAGATTCCATCTGGTTATGGACTAAAAAGCTCAAGTGCCATTTCGTCAGTGGTTTCACTTGCTTGTGCAAGATTGTTTAAACCAAAAGCAACCGACATGGACATATTACGTGATGGTGTAAAGGCATCAATCAAGACAAAGGTCAGCATGACTGGAGCATTTGATGATGCATCCGCGTGTTATTTCGGTGGGTTTGCTGTAACTGATAATATCAATATCAAGATAGTCAAGTCTGAAAAAGCCCCAGAAGATCTAACTGCAATAGTTTTCATTCCGAGATCACGTAAGAGAGGGAATGTAAAAAAATTAAAAATTTTACAGCCAGTATTTTCACAGGCATGGGATCTGGCATGCAAAGGAGATTATTGGAATGCGATGATACTAAATGGACTTGCCACCTCGGCTATTTTAGATTCTGATCCAAAAATTCTAACCGATCTTGTAGAAAATGGTGCACTTGGGGCATCAGTTTCTGGAAATGGTCCGTCAATTGCAGCCGTTGTTAAAAACGATAGAATATCAAATGTAAAGAAGGTTTTTTCATCACTTGAAGGAGAAACATTAGTTTCTCCAATAAATAACAAGAAGGCAGAAGCTCATGAAGTGTAAGATAGAAAAATCAACGTTATCAGGAACAATTTCCTGCCCTCCCAACAAAAGTTATTCTCATAGGGCCATTTTCTTGGCCACGTTATCAAAAGGAAAGAGTGTCATCTCAAACATGCTGCTCTCGCGTGATACGCTTGCCACAATTGACGCATGTAGGGTCTTTGGTGCAAAGATTGATGTCAGTGATTCTATTGTGAGCGTGGAAAGTACAGGCGATATAGTACTACAAAAACCAGAAATAGACGCCTCAAATTCTGGCACCACGATCAGAATAGCTGCTGCGATATCATCACTTGCAGATATCAAGGTAACACTTTCTGGAGATTCTAGCTTAAGAAAAAGACCAATGCAGCCACTGCTTGATGCATTAGATAGGATGGGTGCAAAATGTACCTCAACTGATGGTAAGCCCCCTATTACAATAAGAGGAAAAATAAATGGAGGCAAGATCACAATTCCAGGTTCTGTCTCAAGTCAATTCATTTCTGCGCTTTTAATTGTGGCTCCAAAGACAAGAGATGGTATTACATTAGACATAGAAGGTGACATGGTATCAAAACCATATCTTGATGCAACTATTGCAACAATGAAAAAATTTGGCGTGGCAGTAGAAACCGTACAACCATACAAAAAATACAAGATCCCTCCACAACAGTACAAGCCAACTGATTTTACTATTCCAACTGATTTTTCAAGCATGGCGTTATTGCTTTCTGCATCTGTTCTGGTTGGTGACAATATGGCAATTTCTGCATCCATAAGCGATCTTCCCCAAGGAGATATGGAAATGATCTCACATCTTGAAAAACTTGGGGCTAAAGTTGAGATTGGAGATAAAATAACTGTAAAATCACCTACACTTCTTAATGGAGGCAGATTTGATCTTTCAAACACTCCAGACTTGCTTCCACCCATGGCAATACTTGCGCTCAAGACATCAAAACCAATAGAGATCTACAACGTACGACATGCAAGATTCAAGGAGACAGATAGAATTGCAATCTTGTGCAAGGAACTTGCCAAGATTGGAGTAAGAGTTACAGAAAAAGAAGATGGTATGATACTTGATGCCCCAAAATCATTGAAAAGTGCAGAGCTAGAGTCCTCTGATGATCACAGGTTATTCATGGCATTTTGTATAGCATCAATGTTTGTTGGGAACTGCACTGTCACTGATCCAGAATCAGTAGATGTTTCTTATCCAACTTTTATAGCAGACATGAATAAGATTGGTGCCAGGATTTCTTTCTAGTTTTTTGATTTTCCTCACGTAGTTCTACATTGTAAGATAAAATGCGGCTTTTTCCTATAAGGATTATAAGCATGCAGAAGGAAATTTCATCATGTCTTCAAGTTCTATAGGACAGCGATTTGTCTTTACAAGCTTTGGAGAAAGCCATGGTAGATGCATAGGTGCCGTAGTAGATGGTTGCCCAGCAGGGTTAGAACTGGAAGAAAAAGATATACAAAAAATGCTTGACTTGCGCAAACCTGGACAGTCAATTATTGCCACACAAAGAAAAGAAGAAGACAAGGTAGAAATTTTGTCAGGAGTATTTCGTGGTTATACCACTGGTGCGCCTATTGCTATGATAATTTGGAATACGGATCAACGCTCACATGATTATGATAATTTGACACTAAAGCCAAGGCCTGGACATTCGGACTATCCAGCATATATCAAGTACAAAGGATTAAATGATTTTCGAGGAAGTGGAAGATTCTCAGGTAGATTAACTGCTACTTTTGTGATGGCTGGAGCAATTGCGAGAAAATTGCTTGAAAAGACATTGAAAATTGAAACATACTCGTATACTTGTCAAGTTGCAAACGTAAAGATGAAAGATCAAGCAACTACCAAGATGAAAAATTTCATCTATAAAAATGAAGTCAGGTGTCCTGATCAGAAAATTGCAGAAAAGATGCGTGCAACAATTCTTGCAGCAAGACGAAATGGAGATTCTGTAGGAGGAGTGATAGAATCAATTACAACAAATATTCCAGTAGGATTAGGAGAGCCAATCTTTGGTTCATTGGAGTCTGACCTCAGTAAAGCATTGTTCTCAATTCCAGCAGTAAAGGGAATCGAGTTTGGTTCTGGATTTCATGGTTCCACAATACATGGTTCTGAGAACAATGATGAATACATTATGAAAAATGACAAAGTGGTAACTAAAACCAACAATTCTGGAGGCATACTTGGAGGATTATCTACAGGAATGCCACTTGTATTGCGAGTTGCATTCAAACCAGCATCATCAATTGCAAAAAAACAAAAAACCATAGATCTTAGAACCAAAAAACCAACTTCACTTATAGTTCAAGGACGACATGATCCATGCGTCGTACCACGTGCACCACCCATAGTTGATTCCTTGGTATCAGTGGTACTTGCAGATCATGCAATTAGAGCAGGATTGATTTCTCCAGTGATAAGATAAGAAATGTCAGACATTATCAATTTGCGTGACAAGATAGACAAGATAACCCTAGAAATCTTGAAGATGATAAAAGAAAGAAATGAAGTAGCAAAAGAAATTGGAAATGTAAAAAATAATCTCAAGATGGGAATTACAAATGAAGAAAGAGAAAACCAGCTTCGTATAAAAGTACTAACATTTTGCAAGGAAATAGGTCTTGATGAAAAAACCGCACTTAATGCACTAAACTATCTGTTTAACGAGTCAGTCAAGATTCAGTCCTCAGGAAAGCAGACTCATCTTTCAGTATTTCTCAAAGCAAAAGCATTGGAAAGAGAGGGTAAAAAAATTATCCATATGGAGGTAGGTGAGCCAGACTTTGCTCCACCACGTATTGTAAATGAGGCATTGTCACAAGTCTATGACATAGGATATACAAAATATGGAGATTCTAAAGGAATGGTAGAGTTCAGAGACGCACTTGCAAAATATGTATCAAACACATTTCATACAAAGACGAATCTAGAAAACATCATAGTATCACCTGGAGCTAGATTTTCCGTGTTTTTAGCAATCTCTACCTTGCTGAACCCAGGAAACGAACTCATAGTAATTGAACCAGCATGGCCAGCATATAGAGATAATGCACTAAACTCTGGAATCAAGGTAAGAACAATTCATACTACACTAGAAAACAAATGGGAACCAAAAATTGAAGAAATAGAAAGCGCGATAAATCAAAACACAAAAATGATTGTACTAAACTATCCAAATAATCCCACAGGAAAGATCCTACCAGAAAAACTTCAAGATAATATAATTGATCTAGCTAAGAAAAAAAATCTCTACGTATTAAGTGATGAAATTTATTCTTCCTATGCTTACAAATCATGGAAGAGTATTCTTTCATATGAATATGAAAAGTCAATCATCACACAGTCATTTTCAAAATCACATGCAATGACTGGATTTAGAATAGGATATGCAATATCAGCTCCAGAAATTGTTGACAAGATGTCAAAGCTGCAGGCGTTAGCCATGACAAATGTATCAGAGCCCACACAGTATGTCGCAATGAAGGCACTTACAGCAGAAATTTCCAATAATTCGAGAACGATTAAGAAAAGACTCGATGCCATATCAAAAACAGCAAGAAGTATGAATCTTGATTTTGTGGAACCTGATGGCTCTATGTACCTGTTTGCAAGACCACAAAAAGAAAACTTTGATTCGGTGGAATTTACAAACAAACTTTTAGACATGGGTGTGGCAGTAGCACCAGGTGAAGGATTTGGAAACTATAAGGAATTTATCAGAATATCATCTTGTCAGCCAGAAGATACACTTAATCAGGGAATGCAAATTATAAAAGATATGTTGGAGCGTCAAAAATGAAGAAAAAGATTGCAATAATTGGTTCAGAAGGACAGATGGGCAAATGGTTCACAAAGTACTTTCTGGAAAAGGGTTTTGAGGTAATAGGTTATGATGCTGAAAAAGAGATTAAAGACAAAGCAGTAACAAAGGCTCAATCACTAGTAGGAGCAATTCTCACAGCAGATTACGTGATATTATGCATTCCAGTAAAGCGCACACCTGAAACTATCAGACTTATTGCAAAGGAGATGAAGCGAGACTCTTATTTGATAGATATTTCCTCATTAAAATCAAAATCAGCTGCGGCGTTATCTAAGATACCAGATAAGGTAAATCCGATTTGTATTCATCCAATGTTTGGCCCTGGTACAAAGAAACTAAAAGGACAGAATATAATTTCAATTCCAATTCGTGACGCTAAAAAAGAACTTACCGTTGCAAAATCACTATTTAGTGATGCTAATTTTGTTCAGATTGACGCTGCAGAACACGATAAAAAAATTGCTATTGTTTTAGGTATGACCCACTTGGTAAATGTTGCACTTGCTAACATTTTAGCAAAAGAAGAAAACTTTACACTAGTAGAGAAAATGGCAGGAACCACTTTTAAAGCACAAAAACTTCTCACAGCTGGAATTATGACAGAGACACCTGAGCTCATTGAAACCATAATTGCAAATCCAGAGATCAGAAAATTTGCAGAAGAGTTTTGGAAAGACATTGGAAGAATGCTCATACTTGTACAAGAAAATAGAACAGAAGAAATTGTCAAGTATACTTCAAGCGCAAAAGAAAGACTGGCAAAAAACATAGACCTCGATGATGCATACAAAAAGCTTGTACAAATGGTAAATGCTGTAGAAAAATAATTGAGATCCACCAGAATCGTTACCTCGTTTTTGACTTGTGATAACAAGTACCTGATATTGAAACGTAGTCAAAAGGTACGCTCCATGAAAGGTCTCTGGGCAGGAATAAGTGGAATCATAGAAGGAAGCGAAGAGCCATTATACAGAGCAAAAAAAGAAATAAACGAAGAGACTAGAATTTCTGAGACTCAGATCTCACTTTTAAAGTCTGTCCCACATATGAGAACCGATTCACCACAATACGCAGATCATGAGTGGATAATCTATCCATTTTTGTTCTCAGTCAGAGAACCTGTCATTAGATTGAATTGGGAAAACTCTGATTACAGATGGGTCTATCCAGAGGAGATCTCAAAATTTGAGACTGTTCCAGGTCTTGATAAAGTGTTATCAAGTCTGCTCTAGTTTTTCGATTTCCTTGTCAGTGTATCTTTGTTGTGGCAACATAATATACACACATGCACCACCACACATGGTACATGGCACAGTGTTTCCTTTTAGCTGCCCAGTTCTTGCATGAATCTTAGCAGCTTCTTCAGGATCAATAGATAACGCAATTTGTTTTTCCCAGTTTAGAGTTCGTCTTGCTTCTGTCATTTCCATATCCCATTTGATTGCCTTTTCACGAAGTTTTACCAAATCAGCTGCATGTGCAGCAATCCTATAAGCAATCAGTCCATCTTTTACTTCTTCAGCATTTGGTAATGCAAGATGTTCAGCTGGTGTTAGGTAACATAATAGATCCACACCCTCACTTGCAGAGATTGCTGCACCTATTGCGCTTGCAATATGATCATGACCTGATGCAACATCAGTCACTAATGGTCCAAGTACATAGTATGGAACATCTCCTATGAGAGATTTGGCAAGACGAACATTAGCTGCTATCTCATTTAACGGAACGTGTCCAGGACCCTCAACCATCACTTGAACGTCTTTTTCGTGGGCTTGTTTTGTTAGCCTTGAAACATTTATCATTTCTTGAACTTGGAGTTCATCATGAGAATCTAGAATGGATCCTGGTCGTAATGCATCACCCAAGCTAAATGTAACATCATATTTTCTGGCAAGCTCTATCAGATAGTCAAAATTAGCATAGTATGGATTTTCTTTGTCATATTTTAGCATCCAAGCAGCTGTTATGGTACCTCCCTTACTTACAATTCCACCATGTCGCTTTACTGCAAGAATTCTTTTTGCTATTTCTTTTGTTATTCCAGAGTGTATTGTAGTGTAATCAACTCCATCTCTTATGTTATTTTCAAATGCTTTGAGAAAGTCATCTTCAGTAATATCAAGTGGATTTTTGTGTTTTTCAACTCCATAATTATATGCCTCATAGACAGGGACGGTGCCAAAAGTTATTGGTGCAGCTTCAAGTAATGTCCTTCTAAAAAGTCCAACATCACCACCATCGCTCAAATCCATAATTGTATCAGCATGATATCTTACAGCAACCTTTGCTTTTTTCACTTCATCATCTAAATTCTTGTTTAGAGTAGAGTTTCCTATGTTTACGTTGACTTTGGTTTTCATTCCTTTGCCGATTCCTACTACTCTGATCTTTTGTGGCCTTGCCTCGTTATGTGGTATAATTATAGAGCCGTTTGCTACTTTTGGAATTAACCAATCAAGTGTGACGCCTTCATCTTTTGCTACTGATTTCATCTCATCTGTAGCAATGCCCCTTCGGGCTGAGTTCATTTGTGTACCCAATTTACTGTTTTAACCAATTAATTGGATTTAAACGTGAGTTTCTCAAGGGATATGATTGTGAACATATTAACCATTGCTGGTTCCGATCCTTCCTCTGGTGCAGGAATCCAACGGGATTTGAAGACATTTGATGCATTAGGTGCATATGGGTTAAGTGTAATAACAGCAGTAACAAGTCAGAATACTACAAGATTTTTTGGAGTACAGCCTGTTTCAGCTGACATGGTTAAGAATCAGATAAGATCTATACTTTCAGATTTTACTCTAGATGCCATAAAAATAGGCATGGTTTTTGATAAACGTATCATTCAAGTAATTTATTCAGAGTTAAAAGGTCTTGACATGCCCATAGTTTTAGATCCAGTCTTTGAATCGACAACAGGAGGAGCCTTGTTGCAAAAAGATGCATTTGAAGATTTTAAAAAATTACTTGTTCCTCTTGCATATGTAATTACTCCTAACATCATAGAAGCAGAGAGACTGGCAGGTATCAAGATAAAAACAATAAATGATATACATAATGCGGCAAAAAAGATTCAGAGGCTTGGTGTTACAAATATAATCATCAAGGGTGGGCATCTACCTTACAAAAATAAAATTGTAGATGTATTACTTGATAACAAAAGATTTTATGATTTTTCGCACAAATTTATCAAGATGAAAAATCATGGTGGTGGGTGTACATTTTCTGCTGCACTCTGTGTCGAAATAGCTATTGGACATGATCTTCCAATTGCTGTAAAATCTGCAAGCAAATTTACTTCTCTATCAATTAAAAATGCAACAAACTTGGGGAAGGGATTAGCAATAGCAGAAAAAAGAGATAGAGAAGATGCAGTAACAGCGCTTTTACAAGGAATTGTGCGATTTACAAAAGTTTCCAATATTTATCAGCAAATACCAGAATGCCAAACGAATTTTGTTTATTCCAATACAAAACCAGGATCACTTGAAGATATACTAGGTCTTGAAGGACGCATCGTAAGGGCTGGAACCAGAGTATTACCTACAGGCATCCTCAAGTATGGAGGTTCAAAGCATGTTGGATCTGCCCTACTTGAAGTATCAAAGAGATTTTCATCCATAAGATCTGCACTTAACATAAAATTTGATAAAAATACTATTGCAAAGGCCAAAAGAAAAAAACTGCATGTTTTGTCCTATGACAGAAGCAAGGAACCTTTGTACATCAAAAAAAAAGAAGGCAGCACCATATCATGGGGAATACATGAAGCAGTAAAAAACGCAAAAAGCCCACCTGACATCATATTTCACAAGGGAGGAATTGGAAAGGAACCAATGATTTTGATATTTGGAAGAACACCTGATGATGTTTTAAAAAAACTGGTCAAGATAGTCTAGTCTAATTTTATCCTTCAACATAAATACTAGAATTATAGAGTACTTTTTGTGAAAGCTGTCATATTAGCTGGTGGGCTTGGAACTAGACTTCAACCTTATACAACATTCCTTCCAAAACCAATGTTACCGCTTGGTGAAAAACCACTTTTAGAACATTTGATTGAATGGACCAAAAAGAATGGAATTGATTCATTTGTTCTATGTGTTAGTTATCTGAGAAAAACAATTGAAGATTATTTTGAAGACGGTAGCAGATTTGGCGCCAAAATAGAATATGCTGTTGCAGATAGACCTCTTGCAACTGCAGGTCAGCTTAAAACAGCAGAGGAATTCATCGATGACACTTTTGTTTGTCTTTATGGAGATTCCATATTTGAATTTAGTTTGAAAAATATGATCCAAGATCATATTAGGAAAAGATCATTTGTCACAATGGGTCTATATGAATACAAGACAAAAATGCAGTATGGTTTCATAGAGATGAATGGCAGCAATCGTGTTAAGGCTTGGCGTGAAAAACCAGAAGTAAAAGGAAACATAAACATTGGATGTTATGTCATGGAGCCTGGAATATTCAAGTTCATACCTACAAACAAACCATATGGCATGGATGATGTCATAAGAAGTGCAATAGCAAAGAAAAACAGGGTTACAGGATATCTAATAAAGAAGGGCTTTACAGATATTGGAGACAAGACATCTTACAGGCGTGCTTATCAGCATTATTTAGAGAGACTTGGCAGGATCTAAAGAAAGAATGCCAAAGATAACAATTCGTAAGCTCCAAAAAAAGGATCTATACAATGGATTCTTGTTATCCCTAGATTCATTAAGAAAATCAAGTCACATATCTCCAAAAAAAGCCCAAGAAATTTATGAAAAAATCTCAAAAAACCACGATCAGGTAATCTATGTGGCTATTCTTGACAACAAAGTTGTTGGAACTGCTTGCATCCTCATTGAACAAAAATTTATTCATGAGGGAGGAAAAGTAGGTCACATTGAAGATGTAGCAGTAAGAAAAGAATTCCAAGGAAAAGGAATTGGAAAGAAAATTGTAAAAGCACTTTTAGAACATGGCAAAAAAATGGGATGCTACAAAACAATTCTTGATTGTTCAGATGAACTGATTCCTTTTTACAATGATATGGGTTTTAAGCGGTTTTCAAATTCCATGAGATTTGACTATCGGTCAAAAATGTAATCTCTTTTTGGTTGAGGTTTAGTTTTAAACAATAATGCACCTACAATCATCACAGGTATTGCAACAGCTATGAAAATAGTAGGAGCTATTGTCAATTCATCAACTTGATAGGCTGGAGGAATTTTTGGTAGTAAGATGTTCAATACATAAATCATTCCAATTATTGTTACGATTCCACCTGCAATGATCATAGAACCATTTAGTTTAGAACCATATCGTCTTGACAACAAAAATGAAGAGCCTGCAAGTATTAATGCAGGAGCACCACTGATTGAAACAAATTCTCGAATTTGTGAGGATGGATCTACATCATATGATGGATGAATTAAAAACTGAGATACCGTAATCATCTGAGCTGAAAACATTACAAAGAGCCCAAGACTTGCACCTGCGATCCATTTTTCAATTGCCATAAGAACTAACTTTCTTGTTCAATAAATAAACCAAATGATCATCTAAACTATGCCAACTAGACCTGCAAGTTCTTTCCTGCAAGCTGAGCCAAGCTCTTCTGCTGACTTTTCAGGAGTCATTCTGTTTAGAAATACGCCATAGCCGCGTTCAAGACCAGACCAAGAGTCAGATTGAGGATACACTTCAATGTGCCAGTGAATCTGTCTATTATTTTTCTTTTCAGGAGATAGGTGAAAAACCATGTTGTATGAGGGGTTTTTCATCGTATTTACAAGGCCACCCAGCGTTGCACGGAGTATAAGAGATAGATCGTTTATTTCTTTTTGAGTAATTTTTGAAAAGCTTGTAGTGTGTTTTTTTGGATATATCCAGAATTCATACGGATGAGACGGTGCCCATGGACAAAAGGCAATGAATCCTTCAGTCTGTAGTACTTGCCTTGGACCTCCTGTTTCCGTACTTACTGTCTGACACATTGGACAGATACCCTTCTCATTGAGAATTTTGTGCGCTGCCTCTGCTTCTTGTTCGATGACAGGAGGAATAGTCGAAAATGTTACTACATTGATGTGCGGATGAGTGGTTCTACCCCCTGCTTCTTTTCCATGATTTACGTAAATTGAGACATATGTGACGCCACGTTGTGTATATAACCATCTCAAACGATCTTGAATAACTACAAGAACGTTTGACCATTGTTCTACAGATATGCTTGCAAGTGAATCTTTGTGTTTTTCTGATGCTACAACAATATAGTGATAGCCGTAAGCTGGTTCACTATATAATGGCCTGTCACTGTATGAGTTTTCTGATGTGGTTGCAACAACCGGATTTTTACTTTCAAAAACTCTTACTGACCAATTTTCAACATAATAATCCTCAGAATCTTGCAACCTTTGAAGCATTCCGTCTTTTGCAACAAGTGAAAGCGATGAGGGATTGGTCATGGATTCGTTACCAGGGCAATAAGGACATTTCTTGGAATCACTTACAGGATCGTTTTCTTTAGATACAATGACAAAACGATCCACAACGTAATCTTTTCGAAGATCCCCCATACGACTAAGTTCCATCTCAGGTGATTTAAAACCTTTTCAGAAATTTGTCGATCAAATGTCTAGTCAAGATAGATTTTTGAAAATTATTTACAAATAATGAAAAACAAGACTATATGTGCCATTATGTGTCAAATAATCAAAATAATATCTTGGAAAAGGATCGAAACCGTTATTGTGGTAATTTTCCAAAATTTTCGTGTATTACTACTGAAAAACACAACAAATTCTTGACTGTGCGTAATTATTAGTCAAGTAAAATTTCAGATTATTTGTTACATAGAAATAACAAATTCAAGTCTGAAGGTATCAAAATTACATCAATATAGATTTCGGTGAAAATGATTGCAGACGTAGAGATTTTTTGAAAAAAACACATACATACCAAATTTATTATATGAAATGACAAATCCTTATCAGTTCTTGACTGAACATCGAATAATATAAAATGAATAACGTGCTGAATTGCCAAAAACAGATGAGAATATTACCATACAGAGGGGGTTTGAATTCTAAGATTGTCTGAAATTGTTAGAACAAAATCCACGTATGACAAAATTGTACAAGATGAGAATACCAAATCAGAATTTCAGCCAAACATAAAGCTGCTATACAGAATTGCAAAAGCTATAATTGAGAATAACTCACTTGGAAAAACAGCGCTTTCACAGAAAGCAAATATCAACTATGTCATACTCATGAAACATTTGGCATGGTTAGATGAAAAGGGATTAATTGAAAGTATAATCAATGATGGAAAAGTACATATAAAATTTGGAGAAAAGGGAAGGCAGTTTGCAGATCAGCTTACAAAGTTAATAGATGGCGAACTAAACTTTATTGATAGATAGTACACCTATTGTTCTATTGCATTCCAGATACAGTTGGAAATCAAAATTAGACTTAAATTGGAAGATGAAATCTGCCATTTCATGTCCACAGTTTCTTTGAAAAAAGACCATGTTTTGATTGAAAAAGTACTCAAGTCAATGTGGGCCACTATACCCATTTTAAAATCTGGAAATAAAATACCAGAACCAATATTAAATCAGGTAATTGACTTTACAAAAAACTTTACAGATATATGTCATCATGGAAAAGAAGAAAATTCTTTGTTTCCAGAACTAGAAAAGAAAGGAATGCCGCGAAATGCAGGGCCCATTGCAGTGATGCTCATGGAGCATGAAGTCACAAGAAAACTTGCAAGCCGTATGGAGTCATCAAGCAAGACTTACTTAAGTTCAGGTGATTCAACCCAGTTGATAACAGACATGCAAGAGTACATCAATCATGTTGTACAACACCTATGGAAAGAAAATAACAGGTTGTTTGAGATGGCAGAAATGGCTCTAAGGAATGATGTCGATCACATAAATAAGAGTCTAGAGGATGTTGAAAAAATAAAGCTCAAAGAAATAGGTAAGACAAGAGAACATTACGAAAAATTTGCCGAGGAACTTGCAAAGCAATTTCCCCTTCGAGAATAATTGCAGAACCAAAGAACTTTTTAGTTATGAAATATAGGTATACAAAAGTGTTAGATGGTGAATAATTTTGGAAGTTAAACTAGGTGATACCGTAAAGATAGAGTACACAGGAACACTTGATGACGGCACTGTATTTGATAGCACTGCAGATCACGGTACACCGCTTGAATTCCAAGTTGGAAGCGGTCAAGTAATCAAAGGATTTGATGAAGCAGTCATTGGCATGATCTCAGGTCAAGAAAAACAATTCAGGATACTGCCTGCTGATGCATATGGCAAGCATGATCCAGGTTTGATTCAGAAGGTACCCAGACAAGCATTTCCCACAGATGTTGAGATTGCAGTAGGGTTGTTGTTTGAAGCAGGACTACCTACTGGAGAAACAATTCCTGCAAAAATAACAAAGATAGAAGGAGATACCATATCAGTAGACTTGAACCATCCCCTTGCAGGACATGCGTTAAATTTTAAAATCAAGATAGCTGGCATTACTTCGGTTTGATTTCGTTCTTACAATTTTATATGTTATACAAATTTTGATCGCATAAAAAATCAAGGTTTATGTGAGCTAACAAAAAATCTTGAATGTGAACGGGGTTTCAAGTACAGATAACTCAGATATACATATGATCTATGTTCTACTTGATGGCATAGGGGATCTTCCACATCCGGATCTTAAGGGTTCAACTCCATTAAGTTATGCAAAGACGCCCAATCTAGACAGACTTGCAAGAAACGGTTCAATTGGTGAAGTAATATCTGTTGGAAAAGGAATAGCTCCACAGTCAGATATTGCTGTGTTCAATATGCTTGGGTATAGATTTGAGAATGGACAATATGTTGGAAGAGGAGTAATAGAAGCAATTGGCGTAGGGATCGATTTTAAGAGCGGTGATCTTGCACTACGAGGAAACTTTGCAACAGTAAACAGCGAGAGAGTAATCACAGATCGTCGTGCTGGGAGAAAGATCGAACGTGAAGATGCAGTGGCAATATCACGTGAAATTGAACAAAAAATCAAATTTTCAAATCCCAACGCATCTGTAGTTGTATCACCCACTATAGGCCACAGAGTAATTGTAAGAATACGATGCGATGGAGAATTTTTATCTCCAGATATTAGTAATACAGATCCTGCCTATGCAAGAATAGATGGAATGGGAGTAGCAAAAGCAGTAGGAGATTATTTGAAGATTGAAAAATCCTTACCTCTAAATGAATCAGATGGTGCAAGGTTATCGGCATCTCTAGTAAATGAATTTACTGATCAGTCACTTAAAATTATGAGTGAAAGCCAAGTGAACGTAAGACGAAAAGATGAAGGGAAGAAATTACTAAACAGTATCTTACTCAGAGATGCAGGAAACAAATTTCCAAATGTAGTTCCGATTAATCAACTACACCACATGCAATTTTCATGTATTGTTGATATGCCAGTCGAGATTGGAATTGCAAATGTGTTGAAGATGAAAACATTTAGTGCTGGTGGTATTACAGATTATGAAGAAAAGGCACGTGTTGCTTCAAAATCCATGGAAACACAAAATGCGATCTATGTTCACATCAAAGGACCTGATGAGTTTGGTCACGATGGGGACGCAATAGGAAAAATGGAAAACATCGAAGAGATAGACAAGAGATTCTTTGGGACGTTACTTGATAACATTGACACATCAAAGGTTACGGTAGTCATATCAGGCGATCATTCAACACCGTGCATTAACAAGAGTCACAGTGATGATCCCGTACCAGTACTGATATCAGGAGACTCTGTAAGAAAGGATGGCACTACAAGATTTACGGAAGAACAGGCAAAGAGAGGAAAGATAGGCCTGCTGGCAGGTGCAGATGTTATCAGGACTGCCATCAAGATAATTAAATCTTAATCGGCTTAATCTTTTTTGATGAAATGATTTCGGTTACAGTTTGTCGGAATTTGTCTATGTTTATACCGTGATACATACCTTCTACATTAGAGAGCTTTTCCATTGCTCGTTTCATTATTGAAATACATATGTCATCTTCGTTTTTTTGATAATGTACAAGAGCGGCTGCAACAAGAATGATTCCTTGAACAAGATCTTTTTCTCCTTCAAAGGTTTGTTTCCACACACCCTCCAAAACTTCATGACATTCCCAGAATCGTTCATCATTAAAATATTGTATCGCCATACAGATTGCTGTTTCTCTGTCAATTTCTTCTTCAACAACACGTCTTGCATGATCAAGTACTCCAAGTGGGGAAAGTTTGTCAACCAGCATATCAAGTTCTTGCTGTGCTACCGATGTATCAAATTCTAGATATTTCGTAGAAACGCGCATGTCACGTATTATCACGTTCATCCCAGATGACAGATTATCTGCTTTTTTAAGAAGTGTTTGAGCATCAGTTGGAGAATATCCTGAATTTCTCAGGTGAATCATGAATCTATCCATATGCTAACACGTACTTGATTTCATAAATTTGTTAGTAGATGCAGTTAAGATTTATATGAACTATTCAGAGGACTTTGAATACATGTCCATGATTGAAGTAACACGTGATGTTAACAATTCCCTACTCTCAAGAAGAGAGATCACATGTACTTTCAAGGGACTTGCTGGCAAACTAAAAAGACTAGAAGCTGCAGACATGGTTTCTAAACAGTTTAACCTATCTGGAAAAACCATAATTCCAGTTCAACTAAAAAATGAAACAGGTCGTCCAATAGTATCAGGAACATTCTATGTTTATGATGATGAAAGTTTGGCAAGAGAACACCTCAAAGCAGCCATATTCAAAAGACTAGAAAAAGCAAAAGCAACACCTGAAAAGGCTGCAGAAGTGACATCTGCTCCGGCAGAAAATGCAGAAGCTCCAAAGGAAGAGAGCAAATAATGGCGGGAAAGAAAGGCACTAGTCCATCAGTCTACAAGTATTACAAAGTAAAGGGAGAAAAAGCTGAGAAAGTCAAAAAAGAATGCTCAAGGTGTGGCAAAGGTGTTTTTATGTCAGAACATAAGAACAGACGCACTTGTGGCAAATGTGGCCTGACTGAATTTATACAATAATTTAATACAGTTTCTTTGGTCTTAATCTAGAGGCTTTTTCTTCTATTTGTGTCATTTTTTGTAAAAGAACAGGATCAACAGAAGTGTTAGCAAGAATGTCAGCTGGAATCTTTACAATATTTGTATCAAGTGACATATCTATTGTGGGCAGACTCTTTTCTATCCAAAGTTTTATAACTTTATCTTCAAGTTTATAGTCTCTAAATCCTTCGGGGAATCTTTTAGTGATATGTAGTAAGAGTGTTTTATCATTAAAGACGGCACGAGGTTCAAATAATCTAGTAGAATCAGAATAGCTACTTTCAAACAAGTTACTGGTTATTTCATCAGAAAGCATTTCCATTTTTGAGATTTTTCTCATAAGTTCAAGATAGTGAAGAAATTCGTGTGCCAATATGGCATGAATGGTTCCTTTGAGACCATATGCAACAAGTGGAGCGGTTATCTGTATAACTACCTCTAACTTATTGTTAGACAAAACAGGTATTGTTCTTGCAAACAGTATTCCGTAATCAAAAGAACCAGGATGTGGTCTTGTAACTACAATAGCAGGTTCTACATAAGCAAGTGGAAAGTATATTCCTGATGCTTTTTCCACACGGTTTATTCCCGATACTGCTACATCAAATCGCTTTACAATAAGTGAGTAGATCTTATCAGGAATTAAGCCATTTTTGTGCGCTTCATGTACTCTTAGTAGCGGATCCAAATCGAAAAAACTTGAATTTAACCATTAATAAAAGCTTGATAATATGCAAAATCAAAAATTGTTTAAAATCACATATTACTTTATGACAAGTATTTTGTGAAAATCAAATACCTTACATTTGCATTGATTATCAAGAATCATGCTCAGATTAGGTTCCAGATTTCCTCCACTAACCAGTCGCTTTATTGGAATACCTCCATCCATATCTATAATAGACGAGAATGCTCTGGAGGATGTTTTCTTGAATTTTATGGAGTAAATTCTTTTAGGGTTTTTTTGTGTACCATCATCATTTGAGATAACCATATTTTGCAATGCATCAAGAGTTTTGAGCGATTCATCAGATATCTCATTTTCAGTTTCTACCTCAATTGAGACTTGGGTTTTAAACCGTAATGGTTCAGTTGGAATTTTTTCAATTTTATGCAAGTTTAGAATTGATACATCATGAAGAGGTATCTTTTTTGGTAAAGATATGTTTCTTTTGTGGGGGTTGTATATTTTTACAAAGAAAGGTCGCCCTTGCCCTAAAACTAGACTTGATTCATCCTCACTTCCAATCCATGTTATCTTAACTTGTTGTGCTCCAAATTTTTCATATAGAAATTTGGCGATCTTACCTTCTACACTATTGTATTCGGATATGCCATGAAAATCACATACGAGACATCCTTTTCCTCCACATGATGTACATGGGACTTGTTTTTGTGGGATTCCCCTAACATTTTTCGTATATCTTCCTTGCAAAATAATTGCCTTGGATTTTACTTCATACTGTCCTTTCTTAAAATCAACAGTTATTACAATATCAGGATTATGATATTCTACTATAGTCTTTGTTTTTCTTCCGAACCGTTTACCCATTTCCTTGGTTATGTCGTTTTTTATGCTTACTATCCCACGAAGTTTAAATTTTGAACGGATTTGATCATCTCTGTCTAATATAGATGGTTTGATAACTGCACCAATTAGAAAAGAAGAGAAATCATAATGGGATGATATCTCAAGAATTTTGTTTACCGAAGAATCTAGATCATCCATCAAGTTTTTACAAATGTAACATGAGATTGGAACTTTTTGTTTTAGTTTTTTACGAATTTTTTGCCCAAGTTTTTTATGAGAAGTTAATTTTAGATTACCTGCAAACATTCTTCCAAGACAATAGTCACAAAGATGAAAATCGCGTAAAATTTTTACAGTGTTTTCTATTACTTCAGACATCTTATTTTTTTGCATTCTTGAAATAACTTTTCATAGCCAGTTTTATTCTTATGTGATTTGTTTCTCTACCACGGATATAGCCGTCTACATGATTGCTTGTCTGTCACACTAATTGCCTTTGTTGGACAGGTCTGTGCTGCATCAAGTATTTTATTATACTTTGCACCTTGTTCGTTAATTACCTTGGATTTTGGGTTCACTTTTACATTTCTTTCTATATGAAACACAGTAGGAACAATCATCTCACAGCTACAGCATGCTATGCATTTTTCAGGATCTACGATAACAGATACGGCAAAGTCTTTTTCTACTTCTACTGGTTCAGAATCTTGTTTTACTTCAGATTTTACCTTCTCATAATATTCCCAAAATGTTTGTTCGTAATATCTCCAAAAGTCTTGGTATGCATCTTCATAGTAGCTAGTATGTTTTCTCCAATCCTCATGTGATGTACGATCAGAATTTCTTGCTCCCCATGAACTTTCTTTAAAATCATATTTTTTAGAATCATTACGAGTTTGATATGTACGAGTAACTGATCTTTTGTTGTGTGATTTTAATATGTGATATGCTTCAGTAATAATCTTGAACTTGTTTCCATCATTGTTTGAGGAATGCTTGTCTGGGTGATATCTAAGAGCTAATTTTCGATATGCAGATTTTACTTCTTTAATTGATGCTCCTTCCTGTAACCCAAGAACTTGGTAGCATTGGTGACTATTCAACACAAGAATTTGGTGGAACTAGATTAAAAATTTTAAATATCAAGAGTCTTTATCCAAGACCCATTTTTCTTAACATGCCCTGTAGTTGTCTTCCTTTTGAGGCCTTCATCATAGTTTTGGAGTTTTTGTATGCTTTGAGGAGTTCTTTTACCTCATGCTCTGGCCATCCAGAACCTCTTGCTATTCTCTTTACTCTGGAGGCGTTTATCAAATCAGGATCTGCTTTTTCGTCCTTTGTCATTGATTGTATAATAAATCTCCATTTTTCCATTCGTTCTTCTTGTTGTTCCAGTTGGTCTTCTTTTACCATTCCTGAAAGTCCAGGCATGTTTTCAAGAATGCTACGTAATCCTCCGGCTCTTGTCGCTTCTTCAATTTGGAAGTAAAAATCCTCCATGTTCATCTTTCCATGCGATATTCTTTTTAGTCTGTCCTCATTTCCTTCCGTCTCCAATCGCTTTGCCATATCAAGTAGAGCTTGAATATCGCCCATTCCAAGAAGTCTTCCGACAAATCGAGTAGGAGAAAACTTTTCAAGATCATCAATTCTTTCACCGGTTCCAATATACATTATTCTAGCACCAGTAGCTGCTGCAGCCGCAAGTGCACCACCTCCTTTTGCACTGCTGTCAAGTTTTGTTATTATTATTCCACCCACTGGAACAGTTTTATGAAAAGCTTCTGCTTGACTATAACACTGTTGTCCTATTGTACCATCAATTACAAGTAATGCAAGGTCTGGATTTGCTACCTTACCGATTCGTAGCATTTCATCAAGAAGATCTTTTTCTTCTTTATGTCTACCAGCAGTATCTATTAGTATGATATCAAAATTTTGCCCCTCAAAGTGTTTTAGCCCATTTTGTACAATTTCTGGTGAGTCTTTGTTCCCTTCCTCACCATATACCTCAACATTTGCTTTTTCACACATTGTCTTTAACTGAGTAAGTGCACCTGGTCTGTAAGTATCTGCACCTATGACTGCTACTCTATATCCTTGTCGCGTTAGTAGCTTAGCTAGCTTGGATGTGACTGTAGTTTTTCCACTTCCTTGTATTCCTAGCATCAATACTCTGTTTGTTCTACCTGGCTGGAAGGAAAATTGATCATCAGTTCCAAGTAGTTTAGCAAGTTCGTCATATAGAATTTTTACAATATGATCTTTCCTTGATAGTCCTGGAGGCGGTGTTTCTTTAAGTGATCTTTCTTCTAAATTCTTTGTGATCTCAAACACCAATTTTACATTAACGTCTGATTGAAGCAATGCCCTTTGGATATCTTTTGATAATTCCTTTATGAGCGCCTCATCTATAGCAGAAGAGTTTACTATTTTTTTAAGAGCAGAGCGAAGACCATTTTTTAGACCGTCTAACATTACTTGTCTAGGATGGCTTCGGTTATTTCAAATCTTCCTCTATATCCGTCCCAGATCTTGTTTGCTTTTACTATTTTAATTGGATGTGAGAACAATGGACAATCAATTACAAAGGTTTCAGCTTCTCCACCTTCAAAGGCAAGATGAAATCCATATTTTGATGAAAGTGAATCTAAAGTTTGTATTTCCTTAGTTGTGATCTCTTTACCAAGCCAGATATCATCAAGGCCTGCAGCTGTAACACTTGTAACAATAAATCTAAAACCAGAATCCAATAGTTCGGCTAAGTATTTTCTATCATCTATGTGCCAAATAGGTGAAACAACATGTAAGTTTAATTTTTTCCCAATACTTTCAAAACGATTTTTCTGATACTCACTTAAGATTCCTCCATGAACGAGTCCTTCTATTCCAAATTCTCTTTTTGCTTTTTTTAACAATTCTTCTAATTTTTCAATCTCATTTTGTTCATCATTGTTTTCTAATAAAATAGAAAGATGTGGAATTTTCATTGATTCTGCTTGAAGACTAGTCCATGATATGTTAGGATGGTGTAGTAGATGACTTTCTGCAGATTCTGGATAAAGTGATACAAGACATACTATATTGTGTCCATTCTGTTTTGTCTTGAATATTGAAAAAGTACTGTCCTTTCCACCAGAAAAGAGCGATGCTAGATTCAATTTGTGTTGTCAACCATGTAAAAATTAGTTTTTTTCCAGATCATTTATTCTATTAAGACAGTCTTTACAAACAGAAAGATGATCTTTTACTGTTATTTCTACATTAGACGCTAGGCATACATGGCACAGACCCTTCATTATTTCAGTATTACATGTCGTACTGTATAACTTGTTCTCACATTAGAAAAGCCTGGATGCCTCAAGACTCATAATCTTCATCATATGATCAGATGGCTTTTCTCTTCATCATCAGCATCCGAATTAACTTTTGATTCGGACTATAAGAGTTCTATCCATTACTTTCCAGTATTCAACATCTTGACCTTGCGCAATCTTGTCTTTAATTTCGTCTTCAATCTGAGTGATGTCAAATACCTCAAATGTTTCAGAGTCCATAACCTGAACTATTGAATCAGTTTTTGAAATAACAGAGCCATTTCTTTTGTCGATGAGTGGTACTTGGACTTGAGCACTCACTGGAGAGACGTGTGGATATTTTTTCTTGTCAAATATCCCAACTCCGACAATTCTTGCTTTTGCTGCACCATGTTTACCTGGTTTGCTTGTATCATATTCTACAATTCTGCATGGCTCTGCATTTGGATTGTCAACTGGGAGTAAGATATAGGAACCAATTTTTAGTGAACCTAGTTCGGACGGCTTGCTCATCACCAAAACAGAATTTGCCAGAGTATATAACTTTTCTATTATAATTAAATAGGATCTTCAGATCACAATTTATTTTATTTTTTCAATTATCGACAAGTTCAAAAGATTTGTCAGACGTATTCCTTTTCGTGCTACTTCTTTTCTTGTTTTTTCACAATATTTATTGTCGGATTGATGAGTGTTATCACTTGAAACCTCTAAGACTATCAAATTGTCACCATATGGAAATGTGAATTTTGGTTGTTCAGTGGTAGAAAGACTCATCTGGTCCCATTCAGCGCGTCTTACTCTCTGGCGCTTTGCAACAATCATTGCTAGATCTAGAAGGTCAGAACTAGAATGCCCATCAAGATAATAAATTGATACCAAGTTTAATTTTTCACTTGGCATCCTTTCAAAAAATTCGTCATTATTTCTAAATACAAATATTGGTTTGTCTTGCTTGTACTTCTCAACTTCATTTATGGTTTTTTCATAGTCATTAAAATGTGCCAAAAGATAGGTATTTGTTCTAGATGGAAAGTATGCCCCCCCATCTTCTGAAAATGTTGCAGTAGCAAAGTACATGTCGTCAACATATTCCGAGCGTTCCAGAACTTCCTTTAATTTAATAGAAGAATCCACATGAAGATATGGTGCGCATACATATCCTCCTCCCATCATGGCTCCCGACACGCTGTCCGGATCAAATTACTATCATATATGTAATTTGTTCCGGAAATTTCGATCGCTATTATTAGAAAATTTTTTGCTAAAATATCCATAACGATAGTTATTTAATACGAAGAAGCAGGCTCAGAAATAGTCCCACGCTAGCTCAGCCTGGTAGAGCTTCCGGCTGTAGTGGTTGGCTATTGGCTGACCGTCATCAGCCTATCAGGCATACAGAAACCGGGTTGTCGCAGGTTCAAGTCCTGCGCGTGGGACCATATACATAAACTTCAAAAACTTACCATAACAAGTAGAAACGTTGTCTGATGATAAAAATTGGTCAACTCTAGATGAGATTGATCAGAAGATAATTGCAATCCTAAACAATAATGCTAGAACCCCATCTAAAGAAATAGCAAGTGAATTAAGAAATTCTGGAGTAGATGTATCAGATAGAACCATTAGAAAAAGAATCGAAAGACTTGAAAAAAATGGAATCATCAAGGGATACAAGGCCATACTAAGCGGAATTAGTACAACAGATTCGTTTGAGGCATTATTTATTAAATTAAAGATTACAAGATCAATGGATGGCATAATAGAATCAATCAAAAATTTTGTAAAAAATTTGCCAAACTATCTTTTCGTAGCCACTTTGGAGGGAGATTGGAATATCATTATAGTAATGAGAGTTGAAGACTCTGAAAAAAATCCAACCTCAAGAGTAGTTGAAAAGTTTTCGGATCAGATCTTAGATTATAAGATAAATGGAATCCAGATCAAAGATGTGAATCTCTTGAATATGTCTATGCTGCTTCTTACTTGATTTCTGACATTTTTGCTGTATCAAGTGCATTTTTTAATTCGTTAATAGTAAATGGTTTTTGAACAAATGCTGCAGAACCAAAACCTATGGTCTTTGTAACACGAGGCGTTGTCTTTTCATCAGCAGTTATTAGTATAATTGACATATCGGGTTTTACTTTTAACAGATTTTTTGCAATAACATCTCCTGTGATATCAGGTAGATTCATGTCCAATAACAATATAGGATTTTGTCCTAATTTTATCAGTTTATTTGTAAGTGCAAGAGCGGCTTTTCCTGTCTTTGTAGTTTGTATATCGGCATATCCTAGCTGTTGCAGGAAACTTTTAACCCGTATCAGAATTGCTGGACTATCATCAACTACAATGATTGGTCGTTTTTCCTCAATAACTTTTGGTATGTATTTTTTGGCTAGATCAGATGCTTTCATTGCCTCATCAAATTGACCAATCTTTAGGAAACATTTTGCTGCACATCGATATGCATAATTTGCATCAGATGGAATTTTTTTTGCAAGTTTAAGATACAGTTTTGCCGCTGCCAGTAATTCTTCTTTTTTGTCTTTTCCCTGTCTTGATTTACATTCTGATGCCAATATCAGGTATATTCCAGCCTTATAGGTTGGATTTTTCATTTCTCTCTCAGCTAAAGACATGAACAAGTTATGTGCAGATATGTTTTGATCATTTTTGAGATAAGTGCAAGCCAAATCAAATTTTTCTAGGTCTTTATCCAATGTATTGGTATCTGTCATCAATCAATATAATATTTCATTTTAGAGCGGAAAATTCTTGACTTGAGCAAGGAAAAGAGTAGAGCACACACATATTATAAAGAAAAAGATATCATCAGTGCGTTGAGTAAGGAAAACCCAAACACCAACATATCGCAGCCGCCAATAAACGTGTTATTTAGTCCTCTTGATATTTCAAAAAAGGATGTTTGGAGTATAGATATAGTTCGAATATTGGAGATCTTGATTACTGTTCTAAATCAAGCAGACAAAAAAGATCTTAGAGTAGCCGGAATTGCAGCGTTATCATCTGCCATGATACATCGGATGAAGGTTGAGAGTATTTTTGCATTACAAAAGGCTGCGATGGAGAAAAAACCACTAAGCCAGAGAGAAGATGTTGATATTGATATCATCAATATGCCATACAGACATGAATCTACCTATCCAGTAACATTGGATGAATTATTATCGGTTCTTGAAAATCTTATCGGTACAATAGCAAATCCACGTTCCAGCAGAAGACAGATAGAATTCGATCCGGTTCAAGTTCCAAACTTTGATGAATATTTCATCTCTCTTGAGAAGATAATAGGCCAATACGAAGAGCTAATCATGAATAAGATAACTCCCACCGGCTCTGGTTCGTTTAAGAATATGGTTTCTGGGCTAGAATTGATTGACGTAATAAGATGCTTTTTTGCCATATTATTCCTTGCAAGAGATATGAAAGTGGACCTGGAACAAACAGAAGATGACATAGTAGTCTCTTTGATAAAATAGAAATTTACAACTAGATCAATACTGAGTATGAATTTCATTTAAGTATGCTCAAAATCTTCTCATCTTTATATGGGAAAGGTAGAAGATGACGAAGCAGGAGCCAGGCTTGAGGCAGCACTATATTCTGCAGGAAGACCACTTACCATAGAGGAGCTCATAAAAGCTTCAGGCACAGAATCTAGGACAAAGACACTTGCTCTCATGACAAACATTGTAAAAAAAACTAAATCAGCGTTTAAAGCAATTGAGGTGGCTAGCCTACCAGACGGTTCCTATGTTTTTCAACTAAAACCAGAATATAATACAGTCATACGAAAATATGCCTCAAAACCACTTTTGCCTACTGCGACCCTCAAGACATTATCATATATTGCATATATGCAGCCTGTTTCTTCCAAAAGATTGGTGGAGGTAAGAGGTTCTGGAGTTTACATGCACCTTAGATTATTACAACAGCTTGGATATATTGAACATCAAAATGTTGGGAGATTAAAAATTTACAGTACCACCGAAAAATTCCAAAAATATTTTGGCATACAAGGAGACAAGGATCTGCTAAAACAAAAGCTCTTCACAAAGGTACGAAATACAAACCAATCAAATACTCTACAATCAGAGTCGGTAGCACAATCAACTCCGACTCAATAGACCATGTTTATGTTCAGTTTTTTGTAAAGGGTATAAATTAGAGTTATTTTATCAAGTCATTATGAAGAAGTCTGTAGAGAATCTTGCAACAAGTAAGATAACAGGTGGTAGAAGATATCCACTCAGAACCAGAAGGAAATATGAAATTGATAGATATGCAGTAGAAACAGTTCCAGGAGAGCAAGTAACTGTTGTAAGAAAAGTCAGAGGAGATAACAGAAAGACTTCTTTGAAGACAACTGATTTTGTTAACTTGTCATCACCAGAGTCCAAAGTAAAAAGAGTAAAAATTTTAAAAGTTTTAAAAAATCCATCAAACAATGATTATGAAAGACGTGGTGTGATTTCAAAAGGTGCAATTTTAGAAACAGAAGCTGGCCAATGTAGAGTCATTTCAAGACCAGGACAAGATGGCGCAGTAAATGCAATTTTGATAAAGTGATCAAATGAAAGATTACGAACACATCGTAATCTGGTTGGATTATTTCAACAAGACAATTCCAAAAAAAATGGGTAGAAAAGTTTCACGTGAAAAAAGCATATTTGATCCTTCCCTAAATGAATTAATTGATGCAGCAAAAGCTGCAGGATTTGAGCCAACAGAAACAAATGATCAAGTAAGATTTCCCAGAAGACCTTATGTCAGATCAGGATACATAACACTTTCAAAAAGTCAACCAAAATCCAAAATCATTTCCAAGATTTCAGAAAAACTAGTATCAAGAAGAGCTAAACAGTCCAAGTAAATAGCTAATCTAGCTTAGAGCTAAAGTAATTTTGACAGAACTCTATTGATAACAGTAACCTGTTGAGAACTCAATTGCAGGAGGTAGGCGAAATATTGCATCTAGCTAGTAGCGGCAGAGTCATTATCAGACTTAGTAAACCGCTAAAGGATGGCCAAATAATTGTAGACAATTCTGGAACCAAAGTCGCCAAAGTTTTGGAAATGATTGGTCCAGTTGATGCTCCATATGCATCGGCAATTCCGCTTACTAACAATATCAAAAGACATGTTGGAAGAACAGTTTACATCGTCGAAGAATCTCCTGCAATAAAACCGAAAAGATTCAGAGGAAGAAAAAGATGACCATAGTAGAACTACAAACTCACTGCACGGAATGTCGATCAATGTTAATTGATGATGTCCACAGTGGAGAAAAAATTTGTTCTGGCTGCGGATTGGTCGCAATGGAACAGATGTCAGACTACGGTCCAGAATCAAGAGCAACAAGTCCTGAAGAAAAAATGAAAACCGCAAGAGCCACAGGCCAAACAACATATACACAACATGATTTGGGAATAAGAACAGAGATTGCATTAGGAACAAAAGATTTTAGCGGTAAGTCAATCTCAAGCGATGTTGCAATGCAGATGTACAATCTTCGAAAGTGGCAAACCAGAATAAGGGTTGCATCTCCAAGGGAAAGACGACTTGCTAACATACTTTCAAAGATAGGAGAGACCTGTAATGCGTTAGCCCTTCCAAGAAATGTAACAGAATCTGCATCAATGATATACAGAAACTTTGAAGGGCAAGCAGAGGCAAAAGGCAAATCTGTTGCATGTATGTCAGCTGCAACAATTTACATGGCATGCAAACAATGCGATGTAGTTAGATCACTTGACGAGATCTGTGCAGCAACAGGAAGTACGAAAGAGGAGAAAATGAACGTCAAGTTGACAGCAAAATACTATAGAATGTTAGTCATGGAACTTGGCTCAAAAACAGCTCCTGTAGTTACTCTTGAAAAATATATCTCAAAGATCGCAAATCTGGCAAAACTCGAAGTACGTGTAGAAAGACTAGCCGCTGAAATTGCGGAAAAGACAGATGACCACAATCTTGCTGACGGTAAGGCTCCAAACGGGTTAGCTGCTGCCTACCTATATATCGCATCTACCCTCCTTGGACAGAGCATTCTTCAAAGAGATGTCTCAAGTGTAGCAGGAATAACAGAGGTCACAATCAGAAACAGATGTAAGGAAATTCTCACTGCGTACAAGATCAAAATAACTCTACGACCAGTAATAGCCAAAAACTAACCCCTTTCTCTTTTTGTTTATTCTAGTGAATCAGTAACGTCTTCACGTTTTTCTTCATTTAATCTCCACATTTTTTTTCTTGTAGCATAGTGTTCATCCCATTCAAGAACTTCAGAGAGATCTTTTGTGTTATCTTCATTGTTTGCGATATCTTGACCTTCTCTATCATCCAATTTGCCGTGTCTTGTTTCATATTATATTTAAAGAGAAAATATGAAAATCAGAAATGATAACCAATAGAATTTATCGGTCCACAAAATCTAGATGTGCCAATATCATCTAATAGATTGGTCTGATTTTTACAACATATGTACCACACACGATTCCAAAATCATAGAACAACATAGCTTGCAAATAGGTAGCATTATTCAAATTAGATAAAGCTAATTTTTTGTTCACTTATATATCCAAAATACCGTTGAAGTAACAATGGCCATACTAGAAATCAAGGACTTGCATGCACAAAGAGAGGGTAAGGAGATCCTCAAAGGAGTCAATCTAAAAACAGGTCCTGGGGAGGTACATGCCATCATGGGTCCAAATGGTTCTGGTAAAAGTACACTTGCGTACACTTTACTTGGACATCCAAAGTATGAAGTTACAAGTGGAGATATTTTACTTGATGGACAAAGCATTTTAGAACTTTCGGCTGATGAAAGAGCAAAAAAAGGTCTATTTCTTGCATTTCAATATCCCACTGAAGTTTCTGGCGTAGGTTATTCTCATTTTTTAAGAACTGCGTACAATGCATTAAGTAAATCACTCGGAGACGAAAACCGTGAAGTTTTCTTAACAGTAAGAGAATTTCAAAATTATCTTAAAAAAAATCTTGATCAGGTAGGCCTTAGACAAGATTTTTTGTCTAGATATCTAAATGAAGGATTCTCGGGAGGAGAAAAGAAAAGATCAGAAGTATTACAAATGGCAGTGTTACAACCAAGAATTTCCATTCTGGATGAACCAGACTCAGGATTAGATATAGATGCAGTCCAAGCTGTTGCAAAAGCAATAAGCCAAGTTTCAAGAAAAGATGCAACAGTGATTGTTATTACTCACTATGCAAGAATTTTGAAATTCCTTGACAAGTTGGATTATGTTCATGTTATGGCTCAAGGTAAGATGATAAAAGACGGTCCAAAAGAATTAGCAGACGAATTAGAACAAAAAGGATATTCTTGGCTCGGAATACAAGATGCCCCAGAACAATAACTACCAAAAAACATACCAAATATTCCTTTTCTAAAAAATATGAAAGTTGGAGAACCTGCTCCGGATTTTGAGCTTGAATCCCAGAAAGGTGAGAAGATAAAACTTTCATCTTATTTTGGAAAGAAAAAAATTATTTTATTCTTCTACGTAAAAGACAACACTCCCGGATGTACTTCGGAAGCAACAGGAATCAAAAATCTATATCCAAAAATTTCTGACAAATACGAAGTGATTGGCATAAACCATGAATCTAGAGAATCACATATTGTGTTTTGCCAAAAATATGAACTTCCTTTTAATATCCTATCAGACCCAGGCAAGAAGATAGCCTCACTTTACGGTGCAAAAGGAGCACTTGGCATATACACTAGAAGGGTGACTTATCTTATAGATCTAGACGGTAAAATTGAGAAAATTGTTGAGGGAATTGGGGCATCACCACACATAGAATTTGTTGAAAGTTTGACATCGCGCGCCTAACTAAAAAAAAGGCAATAATGATGTCTAAAATTTCTTACATCATAAGAGAAACTCCATCTTGGAAAGCATGGCATATGCAAGCATCAAATCAAGTAGGCTCAAGTGATTTTTATACAAATTGTATGAAATACTTTGAAGCGTTAAGAAAACAAGGAAAGCAAGATTTTGCTTTTGAGGATGAATTTTTCTATACCATGCCTGCCATTTCTGAAAAAATAATAACTGAACAATAGCAATTCAAAATCACGGTTTCAGTTATATATTCAGTGAGTGAACCTCTCGTTGCAGAGGTATCGAAGCCCGGCCAACCGAGAAGGACTCAAGATTTTGGCAATAGGAAATCCTTTCCCTCAGGGGTTCGGGGGTTCAAATCCCTCCCTCTGCACTTTTCGTGTCTTTTTTTCTCTTCGTTGTCTTTGTTTTCGGTTTGGTTCATCAAAACCCCGGTGATTCTCACCCATGCTTATTGATCCAAGTATTTATTAGAAAATTTTTCCATCAAATTATGAACTTGAAGGCATTAAATAATAAAAAATCCCTCCCAGGGCCAAATGCAAGACGAATCATCAACATAATGAAGAATCATTCTTACAATTCCACGTTCATGTATTCACTTGTTATTTCTAGAGGAGAAAATTGCACCATAGAAGATGTGGATGGAAATAGATTCCTAGATTTTACTTCAAATATAGGTGCCTGCCCATTAGGATATTCACATCATGACATCATAGATGTATTGTCAGAATATTCCTCAAACGGAGCATACAAGATAGCAGGACAGGATTTTTATTGTAAGGAACATGCTGAACTCGCGCAAAAAATTTCAACTATACTTCCCCACGGATTTAAGACTTTTTTTATAAATAGTGGTGCGGAAGCAGTTGAAAACTCGATAAAGATTGCATATCGAAAGATGGGTCCATTACCTGGAATTTCATGCCATGGAGCATTTCATGGAAGGACTCTAGGTGCCTTAAGTTTCACATCCAGTAGGCCAGTACACAAACACAATTTTCCAGAATTTCCAGTGAAGAGAATAAAGTTTTGTACAAAACCAAATGATCCAGAAATTGATGTGGTAGAATCCCTTCTAAAAGAAAACAAGATTGCATTCATAATTACTGAAATCATACAGGGAGAAGGTGGGTACAACGTAGCAAGTAAAAAATTCATCAAGAACTTACGCAGATGTGCGACAAAGTATGGAGTTCCTCTAATTTTAGACGAGGTACAATCAGGAATAGGTCATACTGGCAAGTGGTGGGCCTTTGAACATTATGGCATAAAACCAGATATTATGAGTACTGCAAAAGCTTTGCAGATTGGCGCTGCTGCATATAATAAAAAATATGATCCTGGAGAAAAATCAGTATTATCTAGCACCTGGGGAGGTGGCAACAGAATAGACATGGCAGTAGGTGCAAGAATAATTGACGTGATAAAACGAGACAATCTTTTAGACAATGCTACAAAGATGGGCAATATTCTAAGAAAAGGATTGGAAGAACTTGTTGGTAAAAAAGGTGTCATAGAAGTAAGAGGTCTAGGATTAATGATTGGTCTGGAATTTGATACAAAAATTCGCAGGGATCAGAAATTGATAGAGCTTTTTGAAAGAAAGTTATTGACATTAGGAGCTGGTCAAAAATCGTTAAGAATTATTCCACCGCTCATAATAACAAAAGAGCAGATAGAGGAAGGGCTAGAGATAATACATCATGTCCTTTCCAGAAATTAGTATGATTGATACTTGTCTCCAAGCTCAAGTGACGCAATTTTTAATTTTAATACCTCGTTTGCGCCTTCATAAATAATGATTGCTCTAGAATCAAGAAAGTGTCTTGCAATTCTACTTGTTTTCTGGTATGCAAAGGACCCAAACACCTGAACTGCCCTGTTTGCACTGTCAAATGCTGCATTTGTAGCATGTAGTTTGGCTATGGCAGCAAGCCTGTCTGCACGGTTTCTTAAATTAGAATATTCCTTGTTTTCCCTGTTTAGTAAAAATAACCAATTTTCATCTTTTTCTTTGAGTGATTCCACATAATCATGTAGTTTTTGTCTTGCAACAGCTGCTCGATATACCAACCATCTTGAACTTTCGATATTGACAATCATTGTTGCCAAATGTTCTTGAATCAATTGCTTTTTTGCAAGCGTGGATCCATGCTGTTCTCTTTTTTGTGAGTGTTTTATCGATTCTTCAAGACAATCTTTCATTACCCCTATTGACCCTGCTGCAACACTTAGTCTGCCATCAATCAAAGCACTGTATGCCACACTAAGTCCGTTTCCTTTCTTCCCAAGAAGATTCTTTTTTGGAATTATGCAATTATCAAATGTAATTTCTGCATTTTTTACCGTAAGTAATCCTATCTTGTTTTTCATTTCTTCAGCATGGTATCCCTTTGAGTTTGTGTCTACTATGAACGCAGAAATTTTTCCATCTGGCCCTTTTGCATAAGTCGTTATAACTTTTGCAAATGTTCCATTTCCCACCCAGTGTTTTTTGCCGTTTAGTACATAGTTGTCTCCTTTTTCCTCAAATTTTGTCACAATGGAACTAGGGTCACTTCCTGCATCTGGCTCAGTAAGTCCAAATGCCATGATGCTTTTTCCATTAGTTGTTTCTGGGAGATATTGTCTTTTTTGTTCTTCATTTGCCCAGTTCTGTAGAATCATTTGCCCTATTGATATATGGGCAGAAAAAAAAGTTCGTAGTGAGTTTCCTTCTCTCCCTATTCTTTCAAGTGCGAAAACATATGTGAGTATGTCATATCCTAACCCCCCATATTTTTTTGATATTGGACATCCAAGCATTCCAATCTCTCCAAACTCTGGAATTACTCTGTCGTTTATTCGCTCTTCAAGGTAGGCTTTTGTTTCATAATCTCGTATTAATTTACAAACCCTATCTACTTTATCTAAGAAATTTTTTTGTTCTTCTGTTACTTCAAAATTCATTTTAGAAATATTCGAAAATGACATTTTTTTGTTCGATATTAGATACTCTAGTTATAGTTTCTATACTTTTATCATTTGTATTTCTCTTACATGATGTTTTGATAGATCTTCATGCAAAGCAGCATGGTATTCATCGGTGAAGGTAAGATTACATCTATAACATTTCCATGCTTTGCTACTCACAGTATTATTATGCAACTTTAATTTATAAAGATATTGTACTATTTGTCTATTTTTTTGAATAATACAGATCCAGTAAATTTTTAGATAGAATTTTTTATTATTATGCTTCCAATTATTGAATTTTATCTCTAAACATGATATGAACAACACGTCAACAGTGATGCAATTTATAAAATAGATTGATATCGAAAGACCAGTTGCGACTGGAAAAAGAAGTCCAAAAGAGAACTAGAAGCGATTCAGCACATGATTTTCAGCACATAATGCGTGTACTCAAAAATGCACAAAAAATAGCAAGGAAGGAAAGGGCAAACATTCGACTTGTAACTGCAGCCGTATTGCTACATGATATTATTTCATATCCAAAATCAGATCCGCGATCAAAGAATTCTTCATCTGAAAGCGCAATCATGGCAAGAAAGATACTTAAAAAATATCACTACACCAGTGATGAAATTGAGACTATATCTGATGCCATAAGAGACCATAGTTTCTCAAAAGGTGTCACGCCCAGATCACTAGAAGGTAAGATTCTGCAAGATGCCGATAGATTAGATGCTATTGGTGCAATAGGAATAGCAAGAACTTTTGCTGTAGGCGGAGCAGAAAATAGGTCTTTTTATAACAAAGATGATCCGTTTTGCAAAAATCGTATACCCAATGATAAAATTTACACCTTGGATCATTTCTACAGGAAACTGTTACTCTTAGAAAAAAAGATGAATACAAAATCGGGAAAAAGAGAGGCAAGAAACAGGACAAGGGTTTTGAAGAAATTTATAAATGACTTGCAAAAGGAAATCTAACCATATTCCAGGTAACGCTTGAATCTTTTTTCTATTTCATAATTTGTGCCAGAAAGTATTCGTTGAACCTCTTCGTTATGTCTATACCGTATATGTTCAATCATATCTTTGAATTGTTCATCTTGTGGATAGACAGTAATCAGTGGATCCAATATATTGAAATATTCTGCAACCTTTTTACGAAACTCTTCCTTCGAGGGTCGTCTAATCTTATTCATTCTAAACCATATAGTTGCCCAGCTTGCTCCAATCACATGTGGTAATAGATCATATGCTCTATCAATTTCAAAACCGTCGCCTTCTCTCATTTCTCGTTTAGTATTTTAGCTGCATTCTTTGAGAAATATGTTACTATCATGTCTGCTCCGGCGCGCTTTATTGCTGTCAGTATTTCTAGCGTTACCTCATTTTCATCTATCCATCCTTGCATAGCGGCTGCTTTCACTAATGCATACTCTCCTGATACACTATAAGCAGATATTGGTACGTTGAATCTTTCTCGAGTCATTGAAATTAGGTCTAGATACGCTAGGGCTGGTTTTATCATGACAATATCAACACCTTCAGATATATCCGTCTCAACCTCTCTCATGGCCTCTTTTGGATTGGTATAAGGCAGTTGGTAGCTCTTCCTGTCACCAAACTGCGGTGCAGAATGAGCCATATCTTTGAATGGGGAATACAAGGATGAGCGGTGCTTTGCAGAATGAGACATAATTGCAATGTCTGTAAAACCTGCATCATCTAGTCCTTGTCTTATTGCTTTTACTTGCCCATCCATCATTGCAGATGGTGAAACTAGATCTGCCCCTGCTTGTGCTTGACTTATAGCTACTTTTGCAAGTGTGTCAAGGCTAGAATCATTATCAATTTTATTTCCTTTGACAAGCCCACAGTGTCCTGAACTAGTATATTGACACAAACAAACATCAGCCATGATTGCAATCTCATTTCCCAAGTTCTTACGAATTTCAGAAATTGCTTTTTGAACAATTCCATCTTGGGCAAATGCAGAAGTACCTTGATCATCTTTGTGGGATGGAATTCCAAAAACCATAACTGCTGGAATTTTAAGATCAGCTATTGCGTTTACTTCATCAACAACATCTTTTAGTGGTAATCGCTCCATTCCAGGCATAGATTGTCCTGCCGATTTAGATTTGAGACCTTCTTGTACAAAAACTGGGCAGATCAAATCTTTTGGCGATAGTCTTATCTCTTCAAGTAACTCTCTAATTTTACCAGTTTTTCTTAGTCTGCGCAGTCTTAGATTAGGAAAGGACATTTGTATCAAAGTACCTTTTGTAGCAATATAATTTGTTACTCTTTTGTCTTATAATCAAAGAGTTTGGTAACAGTTTTTACGATTTCAGAATCTCCTTGTTCTGAGGCCTTTCTTAGATTGTTCATTGGTGTTGACATGATATCCTCAACTATTGCCTGTGTGAGTTGGTCAATAATTCTGATTTTGTTCTCATCTGTTTCACCCAGCATTTGAAGTGCCTTTCTTAGCTCTTTTAGCCTCACTTGATCAATCTCTTTAAAAACACCATTTACAATTGGCTCTACCTCAATTCGCTTCATAGCTGCTTCTACTACGGGCAGCTCTTCATTAATTATTTTCTCTGCTGAAGATACTACACCCATCCTAGTTCTCATGTTTTTATCTACCATTTCTGCAATTTGGTCCAGATTCATCATTTTGATCTTCTTTATTGTTGAAACCTTTTCATCTACAGTTCTTGGGTTTGACAGATCCATTATCATCATACCGTTTTTTCCAGACTCCATAGCTTCTTTTACTCTATCATATGTGACAAGAAAATATGGAGCCGTAGTTGCAACAAAAAGAACATCTATCGACCTAAAATCGGCAATTGCTTCTTCAAACTTGACTGGTTTTCCTCCAACGGTTTCTGCAAATGCCTTTGAACGCTCAAAGGTTCGACTTGTTACAAGAAATTCTATCTCTCTTTTCTTAAGAGATTTGGCAACAAGACTTGCTGCCTCTCCTGTCCCTATAAGAAGAATGCGTTTTGACTTTAGATCATCAATGTTTTCTTCTGCCAGCTTAACTGCCATGGAACCAATTGATATGCTCCCTTTGCTTATTCCAGTAGTACGTCTTACACGAGTTCCAATTCGAATTGCCTTATCAAACAATGTATTAAGACTGGTTCCAGATGCCTGTAGTTGTCGTGCTGTGTTTATGGATTCCTTTACTTGTCCCAAGATTTGTTCCTCACCTACAACCATAGAATCAAGTCCTGAAGTAAGCTTTAGCAAGTGTTCATATGCCTCAGTTCCTTGACTTATCTCAAGATTTTCCTTGAATGCGTTTTCTTCTAGTCCTGAAACAGAAGCCCAAGTTTTTTTTATTTTTTCTGTATTTGAGACATTTCCACATCCGAAAAGCTCTACCCTGTTACAGGTCTGCAATATTACACATTCCTGCAATCCAGAATGTTTTAGAAATGATTGATAAGCAGAGTCTAGATCCCTAAATGTGAATCTTTCAAGCATGTGAATCGGAGATTTGCGGAATGTAACTCTCGCATTAATAACATCATTTGTCATTACAAGTCACCTAGCATTTCGATTACCCTTTTCTGTGCCATTAGTAGATTTCCGTCTGCTATTAATTGTTTAATACGTTTGTCATTCATAACTGCGTATAGAAACTTCTTTCTTTGAGGAAAAGTGGCGATCTTTTTCTTGGCAGCTCGTCTTGCATAGTCTTGCAATTTGATATGGTAGATGTCTTCTTTTTTGATTAGTTTTTTGAATACCTTCTCTGCTTGTAGTCTGAGCTTTCTTGACATTGCAGGACTTTTTCCTCCCGTAGATACCGCAATTTGGACCGTATCTTCAATATTTATTACAGAACCAAATGCAAAGTCACTTACTTCGGGATCATCCGCAGCATATGCATAGCAACGCATTTTTTTTGCCTGATCAACTATCCTACGATTTAGTTTTTTGTCATCAGTTGTTGCAAGAACCATAAATGGTCTGTATTTTTTTAAAAAGTTTGCATTTTGAAGCCTTATTTTTTTGAATTGGATCTTTTTTTTCTTGACATAGTTCTCAATTTGTCTATTAGTTGAATCGCTTACAAGAAGAATTTTACAATCTTGCGTAAGTAAGGCATTAACTTTCTTTAGACCTTCATTGCCTCCTCCTACAACAATTACTAGCTTACCTTTGAGGTTAAGATCAACTATCAATGATTTCCAGCTGTCTTCGTATATTATTTATAGATTCCATGGCAATCTAGGTAACATTTTTAATTGTAATTGGTAACGCTTGATATAACAATGGATAACTTGGACAAAGAGATCCTCAACGAGATCCAGTGGACATTCCCTCTAGTTCCAAGACCATACTCTGAGATGGCAAAAAAATTTGGAATCTCAGATGAAGAAATAATGAAAAGAATATGTGTTCTAAAAGACAGCGGGGTCATAAGACAACTTAGTGCAATATTTGATACAAGAAAGCTTGGATACAAAAGTGCTCTAGTCGCAATGGCGATTGAACCAGAAAAGCTAGATAGTGTTGCAAACCAAGTTAACAAACATCCCGGCGTCAGCCATAATTATGAAAGAAATCACGAATACAATCTTTGGTTTACCTTAGCGGTACCACCTGGTTCTGATCTAAAAACAGAGATTGACAAGTTTTCGAAATTATCTGGAATAAACAAAGTAAGGTTGTTGCCAACAATCAAACTTTTCAAGATAGGTGTAAAACTAGAAATGGTAGAAGATAAAAAAGCTGACATCAAGCCAAGTGAAGAAAAAAAGAAAATCAAGGATGTAAAATTTGTTGCAACTGAAGAAGATAAGAACTACATAAGAGAGCTTCAAAAAGACATCGAAGTAATAGAGAGACCATTTTTAAAATCTGCACAAAAACTTGGAATGACTGAGGAACAACTACTTGAAAAAGCCAAGTATTATGAAGAGATTGGAGTTATGCGAAGATTTGCTGCGATATTAAGGCATAGAGAAGCAGGATTCATAGCAAATGGAATGATTGTTTGGAAGGTTCCAGACGAAAGAATTGAACAGGTAGGTGCAACACTTGGTTCTTTCCCGCAGATCAGTCATTGTTACCAGAGACCTACATATCCAGACTGGCCATACAATGTATTTTCCATGGTTCACTGCAAATCGATTGGAGACGCAGAAGAAATGGCAAAAGAGATTCAGAAACACATAGGTGTAGATGACTATAAAATTCTCTTTAGTTCAAGAGAATTCAAGAAAACCAGAGTAGAATATTTCGTAGAACATGAGTTTAAGGTAGAAGAGCCCATAACAGTATAATTTTGGCCATTTTGTACCAGTAACGGAGAATGTGTATTTGTTAAAAGTTGTCAAAATCATTAGTTCAAGTCCTTTTTTGATTCCAGTTTTGCTATTTCTTGGTGCGTTTTTTATCTACTCATACAACTTGGAAGGTCAACCATGGCACCCAGACGAGATAAACTATCTTGGATGGGCTGGAAATTACATCTATTTAGTAAATCATGGGTTTTTTGGAAATTCTTGTCTTCTTTCAATTGATGACTGTAACATGCTATATCACATACCAGCGCATGGAGCAACTTACAGTCCAATACGCATGCTCCTAATTGGAATACCAATGAGCTGGAAAAATTCTGACAGTGGAGATTTCTATAATTGGTCATGCTATTGGTTCAGTTGTTATCATCCAGACAAGGCTCCCACCATTTCACAAATGGGTGCAGGCAGAACTCTCTCTCCTCTTTTTGGAGCATTAACTGTAATGATATCTTTCCTAGTTGGCCGAGTCCTTTTCAGTAAATATACTGGAATAGTGGTTGCATTTCTTTTCCTGTTTTATGATCTTTGGCTATGGTATAGCAGAACGATAATGGTCGAAGTTCATTATGTTTTCTTTAGTATGTTGACATTGTTAATTTTATTATATGCTGTCAAATCTGAACAGATAAAGATCAAGTATCTTGTTTTGGCTGCAATTACGTATGGTTTCGCATTGACATCAAAGCTCATGTCAGTAGAATTTTCAGTTTTGTTTGCAGTTATCATTTTTATTGTAAACTTGTCAAAAAGAAAAAATGTCAAAAAACAAACCGTAAAATCAGGTCTTGCCATAGTTTTGTTTTTTTTATTATCCGGTACAGTATTTTTATTAACAGAACCTGGTTTTTATAAGAATCCGATAGGCCAGATTGTATCAATGAAAGATGACATGGACAATTACAATCGAGATGTTTGGTTTATAGGATATCCAAACGTTCAAGGATTACAGCCTGTAAGAATTTTGGCACTATCTCAGTACACTCTATTTCCTAGCTTGATCAATTATCACGCCTCAGAACCTGCTATGAAAGTTGAGGCAAACTATAGTTGGAATAATCCACCTACCTATTCTACCATACCAATATCGCTTTTCTTCTTTATTGGGTTTGCTTACATTGTAAACAGAATAAGAAAACTGAAAGAGTGTTTGCCTGAAGTAATCATGCTCGTATGGTTTGTAAGCACGTTTGTATACTCTCTTTTGATCCCAAGGGATTTTTCACTTGAACGATATTTGTTACCCCTATTGATTTCAATTATTTTCATTTCAGCATATGGATTTTGGAATTTTATCAAAATGATATCATACCACAAAACCAAGATTGTGTTTAGTGCATCTCTAATAATTACACATGCAATTACTACATTATTTTATTGGCAAAAAATCTATTATTCGTATGGAACTTTTTGGTTTAATCCATTACGATTTGGTACATTTCAACAATCAATTGAAAACATTCTACCACTCACAATCAATTTGGTATTTTTAGTATTCTTCGGTCTAATGGTGGTACTCAAATTTCAAAAACATGCAAAACATTCAAGAATGATCCAATAATATCAAATAGACACATAGGGAGAATTTAAGAGCAACGTGATAATTTCATGACATAAAGAGGAATAAAAATTTGGAAAAAGATATTTTGATAATAGAAGATAGTCAAGCAACTTCTCTGTTAATTACAGAGTTTCTCAAAAAACTCGGTTATGAAAAAATTCACTCTGTTAACACTGGTAAAAAGGGCCTAGAAATATTTCAAAAACTTGTAAATAGCGGAATGATGCCAATAGTACTACTCGACTATAGTCTTCCGGATACAAATGCTAATGAGATAATCTCGGAGTTATTTAAGATCAAACCAGATGTAAAAATCATACTTGAGACAGCTGAAGAAAAAGAAGAAACCGTGGTAAAGGAAGCAATTAGGAAGGGGGTTTATCTATATCTACAAAAGCCAATCAGATTTGACAACATAAAGAACACTATGAAGATAGTTGAGGAAGAAACTGCTAACAAATTAAATGATTTTACAGAAATTATTGAATCATGTATTTCTTTTAATCCAATAATTAGTATTGCCAAACTATCTGATAAAACAGGTAAATCTAAAGAAGAATTAACGCATTATCTTAAGGATCTAGAATCATCGGGTAAGATAATACCCATCCAAGATTTAAAATAAATAGCGTGTAATTTTTGCAATTCTGTAAATATAGAAAGAAAGGTGATTATCAATTATTTACCACAAGCAGATAGTTGATCAATAATGGGAACAAATCGCAATCTCTGTTGTTGTATCTCCATTCCATCTCCTTGATGTATATCAAGAATTTGTCTGGGCTCACTCCATGATGTTTAGCCATTCTCTCCTTTGCAAAACTCCAGAATCCTTCAATTCCGTTGATGTAGACCTTACCATTTGCAAATCTCTTCTGATGGTCTACTGACATGTGCTTGTATCCTGAGAACATCAATGAATCATATCCATGCCACTTGTCCGTATACACTATGCTCCCCTTCTTGACCTTCTTGACAGTACTTGCCAGCAGTGTCTTGGCAGAAACATTGCTTACTATATCCACTGAGACCTTTCCTCTCCTTTCCAGTATGCCAAAGATGATTGTTTTGTTCCTAGCACCCCTTCCACGGTTTCCCTTTCTTCTTCCTCCAAAATACGCTTCATCAGCCTCAATTTCGCCCTTGAGTATCTTGTCGGTCTTGGCAAGTTCATGCAATATGGAATATCTCATACAATCAAATGCATGGAGTGCCGTAGGATAACTGACGCCAGCTTCTCTTGCAGCTCGTCTTGCGCTAATTCCAAGATCAAAGAGCTTGATGAGGGCCAGCCATTTTACAAAATCAATATTGATGATGTCAAGCCGCGTGTTCCAGAATGGTCTGTAATCTATTTTACAATCCTGACACCTCATATTGCCTCTTGCTGTGATGTAATAGTTTCGGATTTACACGAAGAACAACAGACGATTTTGTTTGATTTGGACTGCTTACATAGGAATTCCAATGCTGATGTTTTACTGGAAATTATTTTGGAAAATTCAATGAGATCTATGTTTGACACTGACGATTATGTGAAAATAGTTAGTGGTAATATATTTACAATCACCTAATTAATATTTAAAAAACAATTTTTTACAAAAATCTAAACTGATTATAAGAGAAAATATACAAAGAACTTCACTGAATTAGGATTATAGATAATGTTTTCAAGTATTTGAAAAGATCAAAATACAATTTTAAGCAGTCTGTGCAGATGCTTTAATCTCGTATGGAGGCCACTGAGCAAACAGGGAGATTACTTCATTTTTGTCAGAATTGTTCAAATAATTACCATCAGACATTTGTGCAAACATTTCAATTTCCTCCTCTGATACAACAGTGGGTAGCACAGAAGAAACAGATTTTTGTGATAAAATGAACTTGATTGCAAGTTCTGTTATATTCAGTCCGTTTCTTTTTGCAATTGGCATTAATTGATCCACTTTCTTTAGTGATTCTTTTATCCAATCACCTGATCTAACAGATCTATGGTCTTTTTCGCTTATCTTTGTGTCAGCAGTTACTTTACCTGTAAGAATACCTGAAGCATCTGGTACTCGAACCAGAATTCCAACATTCCGTTTTTCTGCTTCGTCCATCAAAATATTGCCAGGATTTTGTTCTAAAATATTGTATACTGTTTGTACTGCTGCTGTATTAGTACTTCGCATGGACTCCAGTCCTTCTTCTGTCCACCCAATGGCTGGCCCTAGTGCTACCTGATAACTTTTGATCTTGCCATCCTTGATTTTTTTATCAAGTGTATTTATAACTAATCTATTTTTTATAGTGCTAATCTTGGGATTATGCAATCCGTAAACATCTACATAGTCAGTTTGTAGTCTTTCAAGACTTTTTTGTAGGGCAAAATCAGTAAATTCTGGAGTGAATTTTTGTGGTAGTTCCTTGTGTCCTATTTGTTCATTTGAGTATATATCATAGCCATATTTTGTAGATAATACCACCTGATTTCTCATTCCAGCAAATACTTCGCCTATTAGTTTCTCACTTTTACCTCTACCGTAGATATCTCCAGTCTCAAAATAGGTTATTCCAAGATCAAATGCACGCTTGAGCATTCTCTTTGCCTCATCATCTTCAATCTTCTTTCCCCACCAATCAAGACCCAATGTCCAGGCACCAAATCCTATCTCGGATACCTCAATACCGCTCTTGCCGAGTTTTCTATATTTCAATTTACAATACTCCTAAATTCTTGTAGTTTATTCTGAAGAATCGCTTCACTCAAAACAGCATTTCCATTTTCTGAATTTACATTTAATTCTATCCAAGATTTGCATCCATGATATTCAGGTAGGATTGGGATCTCTATTGGATCAATCTTGTATACTTTGAGAAAAATTGCTTTCATAGGTTTTTCTGGCATCCAGTTCATTCTTTCTGTCATGTATGAATCACTCCAAATGTGAAAGGAAGAGAGCATTTCAATTTTTTCCATTGATGAGACATCTTGTTCTTCCAAGACATCTGCAAAAGAAGTGATTCTGTTTGTTCCCTCCTTTGGCTTTTGTTCTCTTGCATCAGCAAGATAATGGTAGAATTGGCTTTTCAAGGAAGACTTGTCTTGATGTTCATATGTTGGAAATAGTGCGAACCTTTTTGATTCTACTTTAAAACCAGAGGCAGTTTCCAAGATTCCTCCCTTTCTTAGTAGTACTGTTTGGTTTCCAGTCTCAAGTGCTTTTACTACAGTTGCCCATTCCTTTAGTGTCTTCATCATCCAAGACTCCTAATCAACGGAACAACATCTTTTTTGACACATGTTATCATTGGAGTGTCAACTGCAACATATCCGCTGACGCGAGTTTCTCTAAGATCCATTATCAAGTCTTGAAATCTATGCAAGTCATCTGTCTCGAAGGCTAACATAAAATCCTCATCATGAATTCCAAATGAGTATGTGGTATTCAGTTTCACATCGGGATATTTTTGCCCTACTGCAATGTGTTCGGCCATCATCTCTTTTCTTTTTTCAATTGGCAATAGGTACCATTCTCGCGTCTTGATGAATGGGTAAACTATAACATATTTTTTTTGTTCTTCTCCCGCAAGCCAACCATGACCTGAAGAGCCCTTTGCATAAATAGATGGTCTTGTACTTGAGAGATAAACATGTGTTGGAACAATATACTTGCCAAATATGGTCAAGTATAATTTTGAAATAACGTCTTGGATCTTTTCAACAGAGTCTGATGCAAACCAAAGCAAAAACTCGGTATCATCTCTTAATCCCAATGTAGAATAAGAACGAAACATTATCTGCGAGTTTTTTAGTACATTTTCTACCTCTTTTGCAGATTCCTCCTTTGCCAGGTCAGCCATCCAACGCCACTTTTGGTCTATTTTAAAGAATGAAAAATTGAAAAAATACCTGGTCTGATCGCTCATCGTTTTTGTAATTTATCAGCACCATATTTAAAATCTGATCACCCAAACCATGTGTGATAAAATTATTTGATATCTTAATTAGTGGATACCGATTGAGTTACATCATGAATCGAAAGACAGTTCTTACCATATCAATCGGGTCAATTTTTGGAGTTTTTACCATAGTAATGATAATTCTAGTATTGCAATCAATGGGTTAATTGAATAGAGTTATTCCAAATCTTTCCAAGATCGCTAAAAGAGTAGTCATCAATTAGTAATATACAGGATAAAAAGGACATAGCAAATAGAAACAAACGGAAAGACAAGATCAAGAAAATAATTGAAATTTGATATTAGAGCATCTAATAAAAAAACTAGTTTAAGCGTATTTCAGCCTAAAATCTTCTTTCGCCACGATGTTTTGGTAAACATTCACGACAATATACTGGTCTTCCTTCTTTTGGTTGGAAAGGTACCTGTGTTTCTTTTTTGCAGTCTGCACATGTAGCAGGATGCATCTGTCTGTCTGGTGATGACATGGTTTTTGATAATTCTTGCTTAATAATAACCATTGATTGTACAAACCCTGACACAACAGAATCAGTCTTAACTCCTGATATATGATATCTTAGGCATGAAAACACTTATTATTTGAATGAAGAAAATTTTTCTAAATGCCAAATATAGGACAGCTAAACAAACCACAAAACAGACTAGAACCGGTAGAGGGAACAATAGATAGCATTACTGAACCTAGAACTGTAAACCTAAAGACAGGTGGACAGGCTCAGGTGGCAGATGCAATACTAAAAGACGATACGGGGCAGATAAAGCTGACTTTGTGGGATGCACAAATCAAGATGGTAAAAGTAGGCTCCAAAGTAAGAATTGAAAACGGATACATTTCTACATTTAGGGGAGAAAACTCTTTGAATGTAGGAAAATATGGCAAGCTTACAGTAATCGAGTTCTAGATATACCTAGATTGGTTTTTTCCTTTCTTCCAATCAACTACTGCAAGTATTATCCCTACAATTATCGTAATAATTCCAATCATTAAGAGAAATCCAGCTGCTGCAAGAGGTATGATATTTTTAACAAATGGGGAGTTTGGATCAGTTAACGCTTTAGATTTTTCCGGGTTTTCAGTAAACATCATTTTTAAAGTAACAGGTGATTTTCCATTATTTTCCACATTAAAGTTGTAAGTGTCTATTTTTGGTATTGTAAATGATTTGATAAATATTGGATCGTTTTCTGTAAAGGAACCAAACTTGTCCCCAAAGATATTAGATATTGAAATTGTTACAGAATCATCCCCCTTGTAGTCAATTATGTGTACGCCCCACATAAGAGGTACCTGAGCAGTATTTGTAGTATGAGAAAATGAATATGCATTTCCAGCATCAATTGTTACCTGTTCTGATACACTATCAAACATGCTTTCAGGTGATGGAAGAAAGTCATTGCCAGAAAGACCTTCAGATGAGTTTGCCGTTATGGAGTATGCAACACCCATTGCGGCAATTATCATTGATGCTCCTGCAATCACTACATAAAATCCGCGCTTTTTCATTTTAGCTAATGTATCCTAGTTTTTTGTCCTGCTGGGACAATGTCAACGATGGGTCCTGTTGTCGCTGTCCCATTTGTTCTTCAATTGTTTTTACAAGTTGTTCTGTGTCTTGAGCCTTTTTTGATAGACTTGATAGGTCAAGTTTTAGGTCCAACATTTTTGTTAGAGTTTCAAGTACTGCTTTTGACGCTTTCGCATCAACAACATATCCGGATGTTTCGCCAAGCAAGCATATTCCAATAATTCCTTTTCTTTTACCAACTCCAATTATCAACCCATTCATTCCTGTTATACTTCCACTATTCATGGAATGTATGCCATATTTTGAAAAATCTTTAACAATGTTTGGCGATGTGCTTGTACCATAAACTTGCTGCGATTTTGTAAATGTTCCAGTAATGTATGCAGCTAACGTGTAAATTGTTTTAACGCCTAATTTTTCGCAGATCTTTGTTAGTTCGTCTGCCATTTCATACTCACTTTCAGGTGTTACGGGTTGTGCATCACCACTTAGGAAAATCAGATCATGTGATTTTCCTTTACTATAGTAAAGGACATTTTTCATCAAATCTGCTGTTCCATCAGATTGAATCAGTACTTGGGGTGGAAATGCAGAAGAAAATATACTTGCAAATGGAATTGCTTTGAGCTCATCAATTGCGTGATCAACTGCAAGTTTTCCGACAAACCCACTACCAGGAAGTCCACAAATCAGGATAGGGTTTTTCAATTTTGGCGTTTCAAATATTTCTACAATAATTCGGCTATGAGATGACACAGAATCACAAAGTGGATTAATCAATATTAATTAAGCGTATGATTGGTCCTATCGTCTAGATTTCTTTCTCTTAGTCCTTTTCTTTCTTGGAATTTTTCTCTTAGGTCTTACTTTTCTTGTTACTTTCTTTGTGGGTGTTCTTGCCTTACTTTTTGTTTTCTTTCTTGTCTTGCTTTTTGCTTTTTTTGCCTTTCGCGCAATTGCCTTGCGTCTTGCGTTTCTTTTCATAGCACGTAGTTTTGCCTCTCTTTTTCTTTTTTCTGCAAGTGCTTGTACTAGTTTCTTTTGAATTACAGATAATGCCTTGCTTGCTTGTTCTTCACGTTTTATCAAAGATGCAACTTTTGGCCGTAGTGCATTTTCGGCCTTTGTGCTACTTTTTAGTTGTTCTAAAAGAGACGGTTTTGCATGGATTTGTTTTTTTAACTGTACATCAATCTTGGCCTTTTGTTTTTCTGCTGTTTCAATCTCTTTTATAATTTTTGCATGTGCCGACTCTCTTTCCTTTATTTCAGTGTGTAGTTCAGATATTTTTTCGTCAATGTATTTGAGTCTCTCAAGTGCTGCAGTTTTGTCACCTGCGCCATATTCACTTTCTTGTTTTACCATATCTCGTGCGTCTTGTTCTTGTTTTAGTCTCTCTTCGGCAGCTATCTTTAGCCTCTCAATACTATCTTTTCGAGCCAAGAGTTGAGTCAATAATTGTGATAAATGAGCTTTTTCCCTACCTAGTTCTTCTTTATGTCGCTCTATAGAAGACAACCCAGATGACGAACGTCTTTTCATTGAATGTGCTTTTTTGAGCTTGTTTTGGCTTTGCCTTCGTAGTTGTGATACTTGGGCTTTTTTCAATCTATACGATTTAGCTAGTGCCGCAAGGGATGCCATGCGATTTTAAAGCCTTCATAATCGATTAAGTTATTGTTATGATCAGGATTTGACATCTGAGTTAATATTTTTAACATGTTTTTGCTTGGTTTTTACTAAAAAATGACTCACTTTCTGATCGGATCAGGTAGATTTTATTTGGCAGTACAAATTGTAAAACATGGAGTTTCATCCATCACAGCTTCCAGTCATTCAGACATTTAACATAGAAGATGAGCGAAAAACACAATCTATTGCAGATCAAATAGTACGCATGGGCTTTGCTACACAAAAAGGCGCATTTAAAATAATTATGACAAAAGAAAAAAAGACAGCAAAAAAAATTGGTTTTACACTTGTAAATGAGATCAATCTAGGATTAAGAAAGACAAAACAAGAACGCGATGTAAGGTATTGGATCTATAGTCATGATACAGATCATTTTGCAATGGTACTTATCAGCTCAAAAGTAATGCAAGAGTTAGGTTTTTAATTTATCAAAAATAACTTCGATTTTTAGCTTCTTTGCTACTACATTTGCTATCAAGATTCCAAAGATTGCACCAGATATTACTGTCAACGGGTACTCTTGTAACAAGTATAATCTACTAATTGAAACTAGGATTGGATATAGCCATAAAAGATAGCAACCACGTGGAAATCTACGTGATAACGCATAGCCTACAATGAATGCAAAAATTGTACTTCGTACAGTATGTCCTGCTGGAAAGGTGCCATCTATTTGGCACGGCACCCCAACATCTGCTCCTGATTTTATAGATAGATGAGCACCCAAAAAGTCCCACGGCGGCTTTTCATAACCTGTATAGCATCTCATATAGGCAGCAATCATGCTGCCAACTAGTAGAGATAGTAAGAGTATCAGTCCGAGGCGCCTTGATTTTTTTCGTATAAACAGGATAATGCTTACAAATATTGGATATACTACCCAGCCAAGTTCTGTGAAGATATCCATCAAGAGATCGATTGTGGTATTGCCGCCAATCTGACGCATGTAATTTTCAAATCCAGAGTCAGGATTGACTATAGTTTTTGCAACTGCTAGATATGTAAGTATCAAAAAAGCAATTACAAGTAATAAGAAAGTCCTGCTTCTTATATCAAAGATCCAATTCTGCAGGGTTAATTCCTCCTGGTTTCATACCAAGTATCGAATATGCCACCATATTAGAGATTGCCACACAAAAATATTTGATCGTATTACAATCACTAAAAGATTTTAAACACAATATAAGATAGAACATTCGTGAAGATTCTAACACTGGATGATTTTGATACAAAGAGTAAAACTATATTTCTAAGAGTGGATATGAACTGTCCAATAGATCCTGCTACCTTGAAAATAATTGAAACTAGTAGAATACGCGAGTCCACAGAATCACTTAAAGATCTAGAGGGTGCAAAGGTTGTGATCGCATCACACCAAGGAAGAGTTGGAAATAAGGATTACACCAGCATGGAAAATCATGCCAAGGTAATGAGCGAGATCCTTGGTAGAAAGGTAAAGTATGTAGAAGATGTAATTGGAAGTGAAGCTCAGCGAGAAATCAAAAACATGAAAGATGGTGACGTCATAGTTCTTGATAATTTAAGATTGTGCGCTGAAGAAAATTATGAGTTTTCGCCAACTGAAGCCTCAAAGACCATAATGGTTCAACGCCTTTCCAAATTATTTGATCTTTGCGTACTTGATTCTTTTCCAAGTTCACACAGGGCACATCCATCAATCATTGGTTTTGCACACGTACTTCCAGCTTGCGCAGGAAGATTAGTAGAAAGAGAGGTACGAAAGCTAGATGAGATAATGACAGTTGCCAAGGGTCCACATGTGGTAGTTCTCGGAGGTTCAAAGGTAGTAGACAGGCTTGAGGCAATAAAAGAATTAATTCAAAATGGCAGGGCAGACCAGGTTTTACTTACGGGTGTAATTGCCAATGTGTTTTTGAGAGCTCAAGGAAGAATCAGATCGGCACTGGGAATAAAAAGAGAAGACGAAGTAGTATCCAAGGCACATGCGCTCATAGGTGAGTATCCCGATGTTTTTTCTGTTCCAGTAGACATTGCTATTGAAAGAGGTGGAAAAAGAATTGAGATGGATGTAAGAGAAATGGAAAAAGGTGACCAGATACTTGACCTAGGCCCAAAGACTGTAGAATATTATCTAAAATCAATTCAAAGTGCAGGAACTGTCTTTATGAGTGGTCCTGCAGGATTTTTTGAAAACGAGAATTTCAAGTTTGGGACAGAATCACTGCTAAAGGGTGTGGCAAATTCGTTTGCAACTACTATAGTAAGTGGGGGACACCTTACTGCTGCAGTCAAACGATATGGTCTCTCAGACAAGATCAATCTCATCAGCACCGCAGGAGGGGCCCTTGTGTTGTATCTTACAGGTGCCAAATTACCAATGATCCAAGCCCTCGAAGACGCTGCTACAAGATATCATTCTAAATAGATGCATTGCAGTGATTACAAGTTCTTGGCTCTAGTTTTCCAAGGTAAACATCTTGCCCACAGGACTTGCATTTTAGTCTCTCAATTATTTCAAATATCTTGAACCACTGGGTTGTAAAGTTCTGTGCAATTGGTCGTATCAATCCCTCGTCGTGTAGTTGCTTAAAGTGTGGTTCCATGTCATCTATAGTAATGGAATCATCTAGTCCGTCATTTTTTAAAACCTCAAAAATTTCATCATTTGTAAATCTAAGGTTAACGTCATTGAATTTTTCAAAAATTATTTTTCGTATTTGCAATGGAATGGGTTCCTGATTGGACAACTCTAGTACAGACCTGATGCTTCTTCTTTTATTTTGTCAGCAGATGCGGTATCCTTGAGTTTATCTGACAGGTAAGAGTATAGACCAGACTTTAACACCTTAAGTGACAACAAGGCACATTTTATCCTAGCAGGACCAAGATCATGCAGCCCCAAGTTGTCAAGTATATCTTCTTTAGTGAGTTTTTTCACATATTCAAAGTCTTTACCCATTATGAGTTCGGTTAGCATGGATGCGCTTGCTTGACTGATTGCGCATCCCTTTCCTGTAAATTTAACATCAGATACCTTGTTATCTTTTATATTAAGATGCATCTCAAGCTCATCGCCACAGAGCGGATTACTATCTCGCTGTGAAATATCTGGATTTGGTATCTTGCCAAAGTTTCGCGGGTTTCTGTAATAATCAAGTATTATTTCTCGATAGATATCAGCACTACTCAAAGTTTAAACAACTCCTTTGCCCTGTTAAGGGATTTGATAAGAACATCCACCTCTTCTTTTGTATTATAGATATAAAAGCTTGCACGAGATGTTGCAGATACATCAAGTCTTTCCATCAAAACTTGGGCGCAGTGATGACCTGAGCGTATTGCAACTCCATCTTCATCAATTATTGTTGCAAGATCATGTGGATGAATATCTCCTAGATTAAATGATATCACACCACCACGTTTCTCAGTGTTCATTGGACCATAGATTTTGATTCCTTTTATCTGAGAAAGTTTTTCAAGCGCATATTTTGTGATATCAACTTCATGCTCACGTACCTTATCCATTCCAATTTTTTCAAGATAGTCAATTGCTGCCGCAAACCCAATCACATCAGCTATGTTTGGAGTACCTGCCTCAAACTTGTATGGAAGGTCGTTCCATGTGGTTTCATACTTGTGTACCTCACGAATCATGTCTCCTCCGCCGTTAAATGGAACCATTTCCTGAAGCAATTCTTTTCTTGCCCATAGTATTCCAACACCTGTTGGACCTAACATTTTATGAGCAGAAAATGCAAAAAAGTCACAGTCAAGTTTCTGCAGATCTACTTTCATGTGTGGAACTGATTGAGCACCGTCAACTAGAACTCGAACGTTGTACTTGTGGCATTTTTTTATAATCTCCTCAGATTTTGTTATAGTACCCAGAACATTTGACATTTGGCTGAATGTTACCAGTTTGACTTTTCCTGTTGCAAGATACGTATCAAGCTGATCTAAAATCAGCTCACCGTTATCATCTACCCCAATATACTCTAGTTTTGCACCTTTTTCCTTTACTAAAAGCTGCCATGGAACAATGTTGCTGTGATGTTCATACTCTGTTGTAACTATAATGTCATCTTTTTGGACATTTTGTCTTCCCCATGCATATGCCACAAGATTGATTGCCTCCGTGGTACCTCGTACAAATACTATCTCCTCACGATTTTTTGCGTTGATGAATTTTGCTACCTTGTCCCTTGTTGTTTCATATGCAGCGGTTGCTTCTTCAGCAAGCTCATGTACTGCTCTATGAATATTAGAATTATAATTTAGATAATAATTACTGATTGCCTCAATTACTTGAATTGGCTTTTGTGTAGTTGCAGCATTATCAAGATATACAAGCAATTTGTCTTTGTGAACTTTACGTTTAAGAATAGGAAAATCGTTTCTCACGCTTTCTATGTTAATTACACTAGCTTGCAAATTATCCGACCTCTACATAAATTTCGTTTTGTTCTATTTTAACATTATATGTTTTTAGTGGCTTTTCTGCAGGCAAATTTTGTGGCGCTCCTGTTTGGAGATTAAAAATAGATAGATGTAATGGGCATGTTACTCCATCCTCATTTAGAATTCCAGTGGTAAGATCAGCATCTGCATGTGTACAGATTCTGTCAGTGGCGTAAAGTTTTCCTCCCAAATTTGCAATCATTAATTTTTTGTCTTTATGATCAAATGGTATCATATCACCTTTTTTGAGATGGTTTTGATTGCAGACTTTAACCCATTCTGCCATGCTATCACCTATACTTGTAGTGACTCTCAAAAATGTCAGTCTCACGATATCTTGTTTCTTCCACTTCAAGAATTGATTTTAGTTGCTCATCAGTCTTTATCTTTAGATCTTTTCCTGCCCATTTTGATTCTATCAAGTAGCTAATCCATGCACGAATTTGATATGACATCTTTCGTGAAAGTGGTTCTAGAAATCCTTCCACAATTATTTTTTGAGCTTCAGATTTACTCAAGCATCTTGTTGCCAGATAGAACAGTTGCTCCTCATCCATCTGTGCTACAGATGCAGAATGTGTAGCTTTTACATCATTGGTTAGAATCTCAAGCCCCGGTATAGAGTCAGATTTTGCACCCTTGTCAAGCAAAACTGAGTGGCCTGCAAGATAGGACTCGGCATGATGTGCGTTTTTTTCTATTCGTATCATTCCTTTGAAGAGGGATTTTGCAGTATCCTTGAGTACAGATTTTTCCAATACTCTACCAACTGTGGATTCTGCGTTGTGAATCAAGTTAGAAGCAAGATCAAATGATTGGTTCTGGTTTCCAAATACTACCTCGACATCATGTGCATTCGCTCCAACACCATTTAGGAAATTATCTACTTTGTATCTTGAGAGATATGAACCAAAAAGACCAAGATACCAATTCATCTGTCCATCCCGGTCTATTCTTGCAGATCGTGATGAAAAATTGACAGCACTTTGATCCATTGCTTGTAGTGTAATCATATCAAGATGAGAGTTTGGATTTACTGACACGTCAAGGACTTCAAGATAGGCTTGTTGTTTTTCAGATTTTGGAGCATAGAGTTCTTGTACAATGGATCCCTTACAATTTTCTCCACCCAGTACAATATTACGCGATATAACAGATGTCTGATCTGAAGCAAGTGATGTAACAAGATGAATAGATTTCTCAAGTACAAGATTTTGTGGTATATATACAAATATACCAGAATTGAAAAACGCGTTGTTAAGAGCGATGTATTTGTCTCTTTTTGGATCAATGTTTTCAAATATTTTTTTTATTTTCTCACCATGATCTCTTATTGCGTCTTGAATAGAACAAATTACAAGACCTTTGGATTTTAGATCAGATGGAATGGATATTTTTTGAATGTTAGTACCGATCTGGACTATTACTGGATTGTCACCAATCTCAGCTAATCTGTCCTTTACAAAGTCTGGTACAGTACTGTCAGAACTCAATGATAATGTAATTTGTTCTACATCCATTTTGTTTGCATCGGTATACTTGTTGTATAATGGAGAAACCTCTTGAGGTAACTGTTGATATAATGAAAATGAATTTTTTCTATAATCTCGTAGCCATGCTGGATCATTATTGGCTTCAGATATCTCCTCTACGTGATTAGCTCCGAGTTTAGATAAAACAAGAGATGACATTTTTCTAAAGTAAGCTCTGTCGGTTTATCCGACGGAGCCATCCATTTCTAGCTTTATCAGCCTATTGAGCTCCACCGCGTATTCCATAGGAAGCTCTTTAGTGAATGGTTCAATGAAACCATTTACAATTAGTGTTAATGCCTCTTCTTCTGTAAAGCCCCTTGTCATAAGGTAAAAGATTTGCTCATCACCTATCTTTCCCACTGTTGCTTCGTGTGTTATAGTTGCATCTTCTTGGTTTATCTCCATGTATGGATAGGTATCTGTCTTTGAAATGTCATCTAACAGTAATGCATCACATCTAACTGACGCCTTGACATTTGTTGCACCTTTTGCAACATGCAAGAGACCTCGATATGTTGTTCTACCGTTATTTTTGCTTACTGATTTTGATGTAATTCTTGATGTTGTATTTGGAGCAAGATGCACCATCTTTGCACCAGTATCTTGGTGCTGGTTCTTTCCTGCAAATGCAATTGATAGTGTCTCGCCGTGTGCTCTTTGTCCTAGTAGATAGATTCCAGGATACTTCATTGTCAGTTTACTGCCAATGTTTCCATCAATCCATTCCACTCTTGCACCTTCATAGGCATATGCTCTCTTTGTTACTAGATTGTAAACGTCATTACTCCAGTTCTGAATTGTTGTGTATCTTAGTTTTGCACCCTTCATTGCAATCAGTTCTACTACTGCAGAGTGAAGAGATTCTGATGAGTACACTGGGGCAGTACAACCTTCGATGTAATGTACCTCTGCACCTTCGTCTGCGATGATAAGTGTTCTCTCAAATTGTCCTATGTTTTCTTTGTTGATTCTAAAGTAGGCCTGTAATGGAAGATCTACTTTGACTCCTTTTGGAACATAGATGAAAGATCCCCCACTCCATACAGCACTGTTAAGTGCTGCAAATTTGTTGTCTTCTGGAGGAATTACTTTACCAAAATATTTCTTGAAAACATCAGGATGTTCTTTTAGTGCAGTGTCAGTATCTAGGAAAAGGACGCCCTGTTTCGCCAAGTCTTCTCTCAGGTTATGATAAACAACCTCTGATTCATATTGTGCTCCTACTCCTGCCAAAAACTTTTTTTCTGCTTCTGGTATACCTAGCTTATCAAAGGTTGCTTTGACCTCAGCCGGTACACTGTCCCAGTCTTTCTCTGTTTTTTCTGATGCTTTTGCATAATAGTAGATATTGTTAAAATCAATCATTGCCAAATCTCCGCCCCAGTTTGGCATTGGTTTTTTCATAAAGATTTCATAAGAACGCAATCTAAAGTCCAGCATCCATTGTGGTTCACCTTTCATTCTGCTGATCTCTTCAACTACTTCTTTTGACAGACCCTTCTTGCTTGTATAGACATACATTTCAGTCGAGTCTTTGAAATCATATTTACTATAATCCATGTTCATATTTTCTGTAGTCATATGACTCGCATAGCTCCGTTATGTTATAAAAAAGTTACACCCCTCTTCCTACTTGTACAGCGGAGTAGGCTAAGCTAAATTCATTTTGGACAGAAACATCATTAGCTCATCCTAACTGATTTCACATTCTAAAATTTTAGAATAAGGTTTAGCTCCAAACTTTTTCTTGAAATGTCCATTTTTTGTTTAACAAAAAGTTTCCAACAGATGCAATTGCAACTGCTATGAATAATGCCAGAGAATAGTTCATGTGTCTTGTTTCAACAAGTACATATACTACAAACAACTGGAATACAGCTCCAATTCCACTAAATCCCAGAAACATCACATATTGCTGCAATGTACGCTTAGCTGCAAAGTTTCTGTCCTCAAATGTCCATATTTTATTTAGTATAAAGTTAGAACTCATTGAAAACACAATACCAATCATAGTAGCATACAGATACCACAGGTTAGCTAATTCAGATCCAAAGAGAAATGAAACTAGATAGTTTACAAACAGGCCAGAAGCCCCAACGGTATAGAATCTTCCTGCTTTTGAAAAAAATCTCACCGATGTTCTTTTCTCACTTTCACCAACAGACTTACCATACCGATATAGCTTCCAGACAGATTTGAGATAATCAACTCCTACAGATATACTCATCTTACTTGAGCCAGATGTGCGGTCGATAAAGTTATACGGAATCTCTTTTACTTTGGCATTTTTTGCTTTTACAAGTATTTCAAGAAGTATCTTGTATCCGATTGCATCAAATTTTATGTTATTGACTATGTTGCGTTTAAATGCAAAAAAGCCAGACATTGGATCTTTGATCTTTATTCCAAGGCCATGTTGGGCAATTTTGGTAGCACCCTTGCTTATCAGTTTTCTTTTAAATGGCCATCCAGAGATAGAGCCGCCTTTTATGTATCTGGATGCTACAACTATATCACAATCTGATTTGTGCAGCTCTTCAATCATTTTTGGAATGGTCTGAGTAGGATGAGATAGATCACTGTCCATTACCACAACTGCATCTCCCTTTGCATGTTCTATTCCTTTTACAATGGCAGAGCTAAGACCTCGCTTGTTTGTTCGTTTTATCACTTGGATGTCAAGCCCTTTATCTTGTCTTTTTGCATATTCTTCTACGGTATTTGAAGTACCGTCAGGGGAATTATCATCAACCACAATAACTTCGGCATCAAGATCTCGTGGAATCGATATGTTTAGCGAATCCAATATTCGCACGATATTTCTTGATTCATTATACGTTGGAATTACTATTGAAATAGATTTGGAACGTTTTACAATAGATTCTGCTTGACTAATACTCAATGTCCTTACTAGCTTGTTTCCCTATAAGACCATTATTAAAATTGTTCATCTAAGAAAAGTAGCTTTTACTGTCTCTATCGCACCAGGCACAGTATGAATTTTAGCTACTATTGGCTTGACTCCAAATTTTTGTAATTCATCTGCAGTGAATGGTCCAATCGCTATTACTTTTGTACTTTTCAGGTTTTTAGTTAGAGTTTTTTCATCAATGTCAGAAAGCATGATATCAAAAAATGCCCTAACTGAAGATGCACTTGTCAATATTATAGCATCTATTTTATGTGCAAAAAATAGTTTCTTAAATTTTGTCCACTGCGAAAGATCACTGTGTGATTTTACATCATATAGGTATATTTCATGTACCTTTAGACCTATTTTCCCTAAAAGTTGTGCAAGAAATGGAGTGGATGCACCGCTTCTTGGTACAATAACCTTTTTTCCTTCAGCATTAAGCATTGTAAATACCTCGCCTACTCCAATTGATGAAAACTTTTCTGGCACATGTGCAACCCTGATCCCTTCATTTTCTAGTGCACTTTTTGTTTTCGGTCCAACTGCAATTACTGTTGTATTTGCTACAGCAAGTTGAAGTTTTTCATATTTTGATACCTTTTTTGCAGTATCAAAAAGAAGCTTGACTGCCTTGGAGCTCATAAAAACCGAATAATCAGGATCTTCTTTTTTTATAGCATTTAGAAATTCGTCTACAATACCATTTCCCTTGCTAACAAGTTCTATAGTAGGAAGTGATATGGCTTTTCCTTTTTCTTTGGTTACTAGTTTTACAAATTCTTTAGAATCCTCTTTTGACCTTGTTATGGCAATTACTTTTCCCTTCATTATTTTCTCCATCCAATTTTATCAGAAAGTGATACCACTTTACCTATAATTATAATTGATGGAGGGCGAATATTTTCTTGTTTAACTTTTTTGGCTATGCTTGATAAACTTCCCTTTATCATTCGATGTTTTTTGGTGGTGCCATTTTGAATTATTGCTACTGGTGTTTTTTTATCAAGACCACCACTTATCAACCTCTTTGATATTATATCAAGACGCGAAAGACCCATCATTATTACAATTGTGTCTACAGATTTTGCCAATTTTTTCCAGTTTACAACTTCACTTTTCTTTCTTGCATCCTCATGTCCTGTAACAAAAACAACAGATGATGCATAATCTCGATGAGTTAATGGTATACCTGAATATTCTGCAGAACCAATGCCAGAAGTTATCCCTGGAATGATCTCATAAGGGATTTTGTGTTTTTTCAAAAATTCTGCTTCTTCCCCACCTCTTCCAAAAATAAATGGATCTCCGCCTTTTAGTCTAACAACTTTTTTCTTTTTCTTTGCAAATTGCACCATCAAATCGTTTGTAGTATCTTGATGTTTGTAATCATCTCCGACATCTCTTCCAACGTATACTTTTTCTGTCTTTTTTGGAATCATGTTAATTATTTGAGGACTAACTAACCTATCATACAAAACCACATCGGCGGATTTTATTGCATCTACGGCTTTTAGTGTAATAAGTTTTGGATCACCAGGTCCTGCTCCAACGATTAAGACTTTGCCATTCATTTTTTATTCCATTCCTCTACTTTTTCTCTCCAATCTTTTGCCAATTCTGATACACCTTTTGATGTTAACTCCATTGCAGCTTGTTTTCCAAGTTCTACTGCAGAGTCTGGATCTGATTCTTTTTTAATCATTATATGTTTGGTTCCATCTACCGAATACACTGTAACTTGTAATGAGAGTTTGTTTCCAATTTTTTGTGCTAGTGCGCCAACTGGAAACCTGCATCCAGAGTCTACAAACATAGAAAGTGATCGCTCTGCTTCAACAGCACTTCTAGTTTCAGGATCTTCAATTTTTTCAAGTAATTTTATCAAATCATGATTGTCTTTTCTAGTTACTATGGCAAGTGCTCCCTGTCCAGGCGATGGTGGAAATGTATCTATTGGTAGTTTTTCATAATTTACATCAAGACCTAGTCTTGATATTCCTGCTTGAGCCAACACAATTCCGTCAAACTCTCCAGTTCCAATCTTTTTGATTCTGGTTTCGATATTACCACGTATTGGTTTTACTACAAGATCAGGTCTAACTCGAATTATTTGTACCGCACGTCTCAAGCTGCTTGTACCAATTACTGCACCATTTTTTATTGTACTTAGAGATTTACCATCTTTTGATATTAGAATATCACTTGCCTCTTCTCGTTTTGGTACACATGCTATGACGAGCTCTTCTGGAATCTTAGCAGGCACATCTTTTAGACTGTGAACCGCAAGGTCCACCTTTTTTTTGGCAACTGCTCTGTCTATCTCTTTTTCAAATATTCCCTTTTGGTTTATTGTAAAAAGTGGTCTGGCATCAGTATCCCCCTTTGTCTTGATTGCAGTTATCTCAAATTCTATATCAGGTGACTTTTTTTTAATTTCAGATATAACCCAGTTGGTTTGTGCAAGAGATAGCTGACTTCCACGTGTACCTATTAGATATTTCATTTATTGACCATCTCTAGTGCTTTTTCATATGCCAAAATTGTCTTGTCAATGTTTTCCTTAGAATGTGCAGATGAAAGAAAAACTGTCTCAAATTGAGAGGGTGCAATAAACACTCCATTTTTTAGCAGGTTTTGGAAAAGTTTTTTGAATTTATTTACATCTGCGGATTTTGCTGAAATATAATTTACCACAGGTTTGTCTGTAAAAAATATCTGAAACATTGAACCTATATAATTAATCTGGTGTTGAATTCCCATGTCTGATGCAATATCAGATATCGCGCAAGAAAGTTTCTTGCATTGACTCTCAAGTTTTGGATATAGTGTTGATTTTATTTTGTTAATTGTTTTAATTGATGCTATTCCTGCGGCAACAGAGATTGGGTTTCCTGCATATGTACTAGCTTGATAGACTTTGCCCTCTGGGGATAACTTGTTCATAATCTCACTTTTACCTCCTATAGCAGCAATAGGAAATCCGTTTCCTAGTGCCTTTCCAAGTGTTGTCAGATCAGGGTTTATTGAAAAGTGTTTCTGTGCACCTCCAGAAGAGACCCTAAATCCTGTCACTACCTCATCAAATATCAACAAAACATCGTTTTCAGAGGTAATTTTTCTAACATTTCTTAGAAAGTTTTTTTCTGGAATGACTAGTCCCATGTTAGCAGGTACTGGTTCTATTATTACTGCAGCAACATCTTTTTCTTTTCGCAATATAGAATCTAACTCCTCAGAATCATTGTATTGGACCACAAGGGTGTTTTTTGATACTTCGTCCAATCCACCGTCAGATACTGATATTCCATTGTGAGCCGCACCAGAACCTGCTTTTACCAACACATAGTCGTGTGCACCGTGATAGCATCCTTCAAATTTGATTATCTTTTTCTTTTTTGTAAAACCACGAGCTAACCTTATTGCAGTCATGGTGGCCTCACTTCCTGTGTTTACAAGACGTGTTTTTTTCATGGAATGATAATTTTTAGAGACTAGTTCAGACAGTTGAACTTCAAGCTCAGTAGGAGCACAATAAAGTGTACCTTTTTTTAACTGTCCCTCAACAGCTGTTATGATCTCTTTTCTTCTGTGCCCCAAAAGCAAGGCGCCATAGCCATTACAAAAGTCAAGGTATTCATTTCCATCCACATCCCAGATCATGCTCCCCGTTGCGTTTCTTACAAAGAATGGATACGGATCATAGTATCGTACAGGACTGTTTATGCCAGAAGGAATCACTTTCTTTGCTCTAGAAAACAACTTTTGGGATCTAGACATTAGTGTACAAGTACTTGTTGCCATTATAATCTATGTGAAATATTTCCAGATTTTTTACTGAAGTTTAGACTCGCAGTTTACCACAGTATCTTTGCTTGGGTTTCCAAGATAACATGTATTATGACCGGTTCCTCCTTGAATTATATTGGAACCGTCACCAACATGAATTTGTTCATTTCCAGATCCTGTCTTAATAACATTGTTTCCGTCTCCTGCTATAATGATGTCATTTCCATTTCCACCTAATATGATATTATCACCGTTACCTGCAATTATGCAGTCTCCTGCAGGACCTGCATGAATGATATCGTTTCCACTCAACCCAATTATTAGATTGGGCACGACTGATCCTGTCAAGGTGTCATCACCAGTTGTTCCCATAATCAAATTGTAAGCTGACTCTGGTTTTCCACATGCGAGTACTGACACTGTCTGAGTCATTGTTTTAGTATTACCAAATTTATCAATAGCTTTCCATTCTACAATTGATTTGCCTATTGGAAATTGTGATGTAGCATTGTTTGTTATCTTTGGAGATGTGTCTATTATTCCGGTTGCAGTTGCTTGTCCTAATGTTACTGGCGTTGTAAATGCTGTAGCGTTTATGACAATATCAGATGGAATTATTAGATTTGGTGGTGTCCTATCAACTACCTGAATAACTTGAGTAGATGTTTGCTTGTTGCCTGCCTCATCAGTTGCTGTCCAAGTTACAGTAGTATTACCAAATGGAAATACTGATGGTGCGTTGTTTGTTAATGATACAACCTTAACAGCATCAGAAACAGTCGCATTACCAATATCTACATGATTATCGGTAGCACTTGTTGCATTAACCACGACATTCTTTGGAGGAGTGATCTTTGGTGCAGTAGTATCAACAACATCTACTGTCTGAGTTGCATTTGCAGTATTGCCTGCCTTGTCAGTCGCTATCCACAATATGGTGGTCTTGCCC
>Ga0070741_10001510_pt1 | contig 70411 bp, 62 predicted proteins | sample Coa_R1_4_FD_66440 | JGI IMG/M metagenome (GOLD analysis project Ga0070741, IMG submission 66440) | Surface soil microbial communities from Centralia Pennsylvania, which are recovering from an underground coalmine fire - Coalmine... | ecosystem: Environmental > Terrestrial > Soil > Unclassified ... | reverse complement strand
AGGAATATTACTTTCTCGCAACATTAAGGATATATACGCATACGTTTCTTTGTTAATGACACTCCTACCTTAACAGACCCAGATGAATAAAATATTAAGCATACCTGTTGATAAATATCCGGCCGCCGCTTATTTAAGCCATTTGACGCGATATGCTGGCCTGTTATGATGAATATGTAATCGTTCTCTCTGCGTTGCTGGCATTTGTAATCAAGATGCTCAAATGCTTGGCCAAAGCTAGGAGGCCCTCGTCTCGCCTCGATTTGCCAGCAGCGTAGAGCGAAGCATTCAAACAAACACAAAATGAACCTCACACCAGAGGAAGAACATCGATTACGCGTCGATAACCTTAAAGCCGAATCCCCTCATTTTCACGACTCTCTTAAATGCGGCCCTTTAAAATCTAAAAAGCGCCTGATCTATTTTGAATCCCAAGTCTCAGTTATCCGAGAAGCATTCTGTTACAAACACCAAATCACCGTTTGTCATTGTGGCTGGGAGAAGCAGATGCATTACGGAGAGGAATCGCTTGTTTTTTAGCCCTGAGCAATTGTGGGTTTCATCATCACTTCGGTGGTGGAGTCCGGTCTGCTCATAATTGCCGGGGGTAATAAGCAAATGAAAAAAGCCCCAGACCTCCAATTTTATTTAGACCGTTTTCGCGGTGAGATAGGACAGGAATACGTTGCTGATATGTTTCGAAGTTGGGGTTTTAAAGTGTATGTCGTTCCGCAGGGTTACCAGCCCGATTACGATATGGAAGTTACCGGCCAGTTGAACGGAATCTACAGGAATTTTCGTGTTGAAGTGAAACATGATTACCGAGCGATGGAGACAGGCAATTTTGTATTCGAACACGACGGATTAGACCATTCAAAAGCCGATTATTTTGCTATCTGTGGCGGAGACCCAATCAAGGTTGTTTACCTTATGCCGCTCTCGGAAGCCAAGCAATTCGCCCACGCGTGGAGCGACATCCGGCCAGTCGGAAAACTCAAATCAGGTAAGCCTAATTACGCCGCCATCATTCCCGAAAAAAACATCTTAAACATTCCTATGAGTTGCAAATTAATCCCACCAACCAATGACACCAAAAGCGAGCATAGAGAAAGGCAAGCGGCTTGAGAAATGGTTTTGTCAGCAGCTTGAAGCATACGGCATAGATGCAAACGCCCGACGAGAAATAGGCTCAGGCTCCGGCAAAAAGAAAGGCGACATATATTCGTCATTAGATTTTCTTGTAGAAGCTAAAAACGAGGCTACACCGCATTTCACGCAGAACATTGACCAAGCAAAGGCCCAGGCTAAAATCGGTTTCCACAACCCCGATAAATGGCTTCTGATCCAACGAGACCCACGCACCAAAGAATTTGATGATGTGTATGCAGTCCTCGACATTCATCAATTCCTGACCCTCTACAAGAAAGCAATGGAACCGAAGATTGCCAATCCTGATACGACCGTTGCCTACAAATTAAGACGGCTGATCCAATCAGCGAAAGACGTTTTAAAGGATTTAGAAAAATAATTAAATAGGGTAGCGACCCACGCTGATATGTGAAATTTAGAAAGAAGCCCGTCGTCATCGAAGCGATTCAATTAAACGAGACCTCATTTCAAGAATGTGTTGATTTCATAGGTGAAACTAATTTGAGCGATGGCACATCGCAAGAAGAATGTTACATCGGAATAGTGACACTTGAAGGTGAAATGGGCGCTCGTAAAAACGATTGGATTATTAAGGGTATTCAAGGCGAATTCTATACCTGCAAGCCGGACATCTTTGAAAAGACCTATGAAGCCGTCCCGTAATGGGCGGCCACATCTATGAAACGAACAATATTAAAACCAGGAGAGAAAGCAACCTTCCCAGAGACCTGCAAACGAATAGGACACGTCTTTCAATGTTTACGCTGTGGAGATGCACCAAAGCCACCGACGATGGATCAAATTAAGGAGGCAATTGAAGAATCTATGGAGGATCAGAGAGTCTTGGTAGCCGTTGCGAATGCACGGCAACAATACCAACAGGAATTACTAAAGGCTTTAGAGGGGATGAAGATTTCTGAAGACAATGCAACTCGGGTGATATTTCCCGTTGAGCGAAATGTATATAACCAAGCCCTAGACGACATCAAAGCCCTCCTTGAGGGAGAAAGGAAGGTATGAAAGAGAGAGAAATCAAAATTAGAGGCTTTTTGTTCAATCTATTTTTGCTCCTCGCTATAGAGGCCTTATTAAAATATCTATTTCAAAAATGAAACTCCTCCCTCTCTCACAAGGAAAATAATCATTATCATTTAAACCCATGACAAAGTTTTGCGGCAAATGCCAGCAGAACAAACCAATAGATCAGTTCGCTAAACACGCTTCACGCAAAGATGGTCTTCAAACATCCTGTAAGAGTTGCCAAACAGCCTACGGCAGAGACAGGTATCAGAAAACGAAGCCAGCTTTTAAGGAACGAAATAAGCGGTTGAAGATACGCAATCAATTGGCCGTTTACGAGTACCTGAAAGACAAAGCGTGTGTTGATTGCGGAATCACGAATCCGGTTGTATTGACGTTTGACCACGTTCGGGGAACGAAGCTTAAAGAGGTCTCGACAATGGTTAAAGAGTCATGGGGGTTGAAGGCTATCTTTGACGAGATAGCCAAGTGTGAGATTCGTTGTTTTAACTGCCATATGATTAAAGACTCCCTGCGCCGAGGTGGAAAGAAATGGAATGCGCTTAACGACATTTCGCTAACGGAGAAAATTTATTATGCGCTTCCTGTCTCTGTTCAATCCCCATCGAACGAAGATAAATTTGCGTTGTCGAAATAGACGAATGTCCCAGGTTCTTTGATAACGTAAACAAATCCCCGCCATTACCCAGGTAATGAATTGCATAGGAATGTCTCAGGGTATGCGGTGAGACCCTCACACCTTCAATACCGATTCGCTCACAGAGCGTTTTCATATCACGCTCGAAATTGCGAACGGATACTTGATTGCCTGTTGTTGTCGGAAAGAGATATTCGCTTTTTATGTCGCTACGTTTACGAAGGTACAGCCAGAGGATTTTCCGCAGTTCTAAAGAGAACGGTGAGATTCGATATTTGCCGCCCTTCCCTTTTACAGTTACATAGAGTTGATCCATATCCACGTCAGAGAGCTTGAGGCTCAAGCATTCGTCTATTCTTAAGCCAGAATCAATTAATAGACACAGGCAGGTGTGCAATCTTCGTTCAAAGAAATCCTTGGGATGATAATTGAGAATTGCCTTGATGTGAGCTTGCGAAAAAACCTTGTAGACCGTTTGGTCAACTTTCAACTTGCCGACCCGTAAAAGCTCTGGTATAAACCCCTCTTCGTTTAACCAGCGTAGGAAGGCGTTGAGGAACGAAAGGTACGTGTTTACAGAGACAGCCTTTTGACCGTTTAGCCGCCACGTGGTTACCAGTTCTTTTAAGACTTGCTTGTTAAGTTGGCTAGGTTCGGTGACCGTCAGGTGTTTAGAGCAAGCAGCCCAAGATGCTCTGTAGAATCTGATGGTTTGCGGAGAGACATTCTTGATGAACTGACGTTCGCGGATGAACTTTTCAACCAATTCTGCTAACATAATCAACCTCCTCCTGAACGTTTGGCTTCAGGATTTTTGTTAAGGTTGATTGCTTGTAAGTCATTGAGTTTGCGCCCGTAGCTCAGTTGGATAGAGCGTTTGGCTACGAACCAAAAGGTCGCATGTTCGAGTCATGCCGGGCGCACCAATAAACCTCGTATTTAAGGGAGTTTACAGCTCCCTTTTTGAGTTTCATGCTGCCTCCTTGCCGTCTGACTGAACAATACTGAACAATTCTTGTCCGACCCGCTCAGCGGCATTCCGCAGCGAATCGTCCATTACCTGTGTGTAAATATTGAGCGTCACATCGACGTTCGTATGCCCCATTATTTGTGCCGTCACTTTGGCGGGCACGCCTTTGTCGTGTGACCACGACGAATATGTCCGTCTGAAGGTAAGCCATGTGACGTGAGGCAGTCCCAACTCATCGCAGGCCTGCATAAGGCAGCGACGAATCAGGTTGTTTGGAGAAATCGGTTGCCCTGTCCTGGTGCAGAAAATAAGGTCATCTGCGCCGGTTCTTGACACACTGTTCTGCCAGTCAGATAACAGCGTTAAGCCTGCGTCGGAAAGCGGAACCATACGATTACCAGCCTCAGTCTTTGGTGTGTCAAAGCTGCCATCATAGACGGCTTCATCGACCTTAAGGTATTTGCCTTCCCAGTCGATGTCTTTCCAGCGCAGAGCGAAGATCTCTCCTCGCCTGAGACCGGTAAGCAGGTCGAGCGCAACCATTGTTTTAGCAAGCGGCGGAAGTTTATTGAGCAATGCCGCTGCTTGCTGCGGCGTCAGTGCAAACTTCGGCCGAACTGAACGTTGTGGCGGAAGGTCAACTCCACGGGCAATATTTTCAGGCAAATGTCCCCATTTGACTGCTGTGCGAAGGACTGCGCTTAAAACATCGTGATAATGGTCGATGCTTTTGGGCGCATTACCTTCGCTCGTCAATTGGGCGATATATGCTTGAATTTCTTGCCTGGTTATCTTTGAAAGCTCAAATTCCCCAAACCGAGGAATCAATCGCTTATCCAGAATGTGGAGATAGCACTTCCGGGTTGAGAGTTTATACATAGGAAGAACGGTGGCCTTCCACTGCTGGGCCAATGTAGCAAACGTTAAGCGAGATCGCATAACTTTGTGGTCGCTGCTGGTGATCGCGATTCTTTGCGTTAGAATTGCGGTCGCTTCTTTGCGAGTGATGGGGCCGAGCGATTCAAAGCGCAGAACTCGCTTTCTTGAACCATCAGCTCCGATCTGTGTTTCTCGCCAGCGCATTACCCAGTTTTGTCCTTCCTGCTTCAAATAGCCCGTGCCATACGGGCGTTTCGATTTTCGAGTCACGAGAGTTTCCTTTCCATCTCTCACTGACTCTTCGTGCATTTGTGGAACAATTGTAATTACGGAAAACATGATCGTCTATATGCCCAGCGCCGATTTGCGCTGCTTTTCTAAGAATTTCTTGATCGCCTCTGATTCAAAACGGACGTATTTGCCGAGCTTGATAAATGGCAGTTTGTCCGGTCCGCGCTTACGTGTACGTTCGTACACCCAGCTTTTGGGCACCTTTAGAATTGTGGCGACTTCACTGATCGTCCAAAGCGTTTCTAGGCGCTCATAAAGGTCCCTGTCACCGAAATTTCCCGCATTATTATGCGCTTTTTCTATTTGTAGAGGGTCCATATTACGTTTGTTTAATGAACTGACATAAGTAGCGTACTGAAGATCTCAGACCATTCTTTATTATTTGGTGGCGATGAGGGACCTTAAGAGAAACTTGGCTTAATTATGAGGGAAACGATACGGGTTTCGACTTTTGATCCACAGATGAGTATCCAATCGCGCTTCTGTCATGGGCCATGTTGGAGGATCCGAAAAATTTTGTCAAATTGCTGGCCGGCCGCATACTGGACTGCCTCCCTTTGGGGTGAATACGACTCGCGATAGATGGTTTGACTGGTCTTACAAATTACTCAATGCAGTGAGCAATTTTACTCAATAAAATGAGCAAGCCGGTTTCAAAAAGGGCGTTGTCCTCGAGCCAAGTTCCATTGTTTAAGCTAAGCGAAATTATGTAATCTTAAGACCGCGATTCAAACACTCGTCTCAATTCGCGAGATTCCTCGTCCTGATCCTTTAAGTATTGTTCAATCAAGTCAACGTGTTCGAGATAATAATAGATGGCACCATATATATTGCTGAGACTGAGAGTCGGGAAGGACTCCAGGATTTCCGTGGGGCAGTCGCCCTGCTTGAAACTATATATGACTGATTCAAGGTTGATCCGGGTACCTTTTATCCTAATCGTACCATCACTTGTTTGTTCCAGCGGGATGTCCAAGATTTTTTGGAGACTAATCATGATACGCAGTATACATTAGCGCATTTCCACAAACGTTGATAACGAATTCCAAGACGCGCCAGAACCCAAGCGCGATTAATCCCAACTTTTGAGGCGAATTGAAACTCGTCAATGCATGTCCCTCGTCACGTCCGCCGGGCTTTTCCTGAAAGACCTCCGAGTGCCTGTAGAGCGACAATATTATCAGCAATCCGCCTTTGCGTGACTATCGATAACTAGGAGTTATCGATGTGAAGTCGCATATACGCGTACTTTATTGTCATCCAGCATTCGCGCCACATCGTCTGCTCCGTGCAATGGGCCTAAATAAGTTTTGGGCTCAAAACGCGGTGATAACGATGTTCGCGATCATCGTACTTACGTTTTGCGCTTGGCTGGACCACTCCTTCATCATTCAAAATGGATATGGCTACTTTCAGCACCCCGGTATTTGGGGATGGTATCTCATTCAATTCATCATGCCGGTTGCGATCTACCGGACGCTAAAAGCGGCAACGAGATCAAGTAAGCACTACCTAGAACTGGTCAAAGATAAGGAAGTGTTCAGCTTTCGCGGCAATGTTTTTGATCCAATGATAGCCTTTATTGGGCTTAATACTCCGGTCAGTAGATCTTTATTTGCTTTTTTGTTTTTGATTGGATTTGTGGGTTTCGCTGGGAATACATTTCAAAACCTTTACCCAGGTAAGCTTGCCCCGTTAGATTTTTGGGATTCGATAGATTTTCCTTTTGGCTATTTTGGCTCCCGTGTTTATAAGTTCTATATAGATGCTCTGCTGCTTCCAGCTATCGTACACATCTTCGCAGGGATTGTTTGGACCAATATTGACGTGATTAGGTTCCTGAATAAGCAGAGGAAAGTTCGACTTATCGTATTTCACCAAGATAAGTGCGGGGGCTTTGGGTTTTTGGCCGATTTAATCTTGACACCGACTGTTTCAACTTTGCTGGTTTCTAGCTTGGCATTTTTTGGTGTTGTTTACACTCATCGTGCCTTCGACACTGCAACCGCATTTGGAATTTTGATTCAGGTAACAATTCTTACCGTGTTTTATGTGATCCCTACATTCGTTCTTAGATCGGCTCTAAAGGAAGCAAAGAAATTAGCGAGGCGAGAAGTTCATCTTAAGCAACAGTCCTATTACGAAGACATCGTATCAGAAACACTTCACGGAGAGGCCCTTCGCGATGCCCATGAATATTTACGATATTTCAATGATATCTCCACGACAGTTGATAACGTTCCAGAGTGGCCGCATTTAGCAAGGGTTTCTCGTGTTTTTGGGATTTCTGTTTCACCTGCTGTGATCTCTTTTGTCGTTACTCTAGCCAATACGCTCAAGAAGTTTTATCCAAATCTGCCTTGACCGATGAGCAAATACGTTTGCGAGATTTAAAGATGGAATATGGCATATAGATTAGGTAGAAGAATGCAATCATGTAAAAAGGTATAGAGAACCAAATGCTTGGTTCCTGCATTGGATGGATAATGAATCCCGTGGTTCCAAAGGCAATCATTGTATGAAAGATGCCTCCAATTGTTCTATTTTGCAGCATTACACCCTTACCGTTAACCTGCACCATCCGGAGAGCAACCGAATAAAGCTCCCTCAGAATAATAATTGCTAGTGGAATCAAACTTACTCCTCGAAACCCGACGTAAACGCAAGAAATAACGCTAAAATAGCGGTCTCCGAAGACATCGAGCGCTCCGCCAAGCTGTGTGGTTACCCCTTTTGCGCGAGCAATTCGGCCGTCAAAAAAATCAGTAAGCAGCCCACATAAATATAACGATGCTGTGGCAGGCCACAACCTGGGAAACGGGCTGAGAACGACAAAGCCGAAGACAAACGCCACCCTAGCAATCGTTAGGCTCTGAGCAAGCCAGAACCACGTTTGTTTTGCTTGTGGAGGCGTCATAACTCCTAGTTATCCAAAGTACAGATTCGAGCAAAGACCCTATCGCTTGTTCGCCGATAAAACAAAGCTTGAAAACCTTTTCGTACAGATTTCGATCAGATTGGAATAAAAAATCCTAACCCTAACCGGCCAAACAGAAAAAGGTAACTGAATCAATCCCTTTCAGATAACAGTTATTATCTTCTTACATCAATTTCAATGCAACCAGAATACTCTTGGCGCTCTCGGCAGGTTGAATCCTGTATAAGCAAGGAGTATTTATAAGTTAATGGCCAAGTGAATATCAGAACTAGTCACGGGGGAGATGGAGATATCGAAGGTCTTTCATTGCACTGTCAGTTCAAACGAACACTTACGCCCTAGAATTACCGACTTAAACTTATGGCAGAGATAGATCGACTCGCAAATACACGATTAGGGATGCTAGTAAAACGTATCGAATCGCGTTTGGAATTGATGAAGCTTAGATATTATAAACGCAACCCACTTGAGAAGAGCGCTTTTAATCTGATAAAGAATATTTACGAAGAAGAAGACGGGCCCCTCCTCTTAAGCTTCTTTTCCGGGAAAAAACCCGTTCTCTTTGATCCAGGAGAACTCCTTAACATCTGGCAGCAGGCTCGCATTATGACCAATCATGGTGGTGTATTCGCCGAAGTTGGAGTATTTCGCGGAACATCCGCAAAGGTAATTTGCGAGGCGAAAGAGAAAACGCCACTTCACCTTTTCGACACTTTTGAAGGTTTACCCGACGAGATCAGCGAACGCGATCGGCGATTTGAGAAAGGAATGTTTGCAGGAAATGAAAACAAGGTAAAGGAACGACTTTCCCAATATCCAGACGTCGTCTTTTATCCAGGAATTTTTCCAGGTACTGCGGCTACAGCTCAGAACCTCAAGTTCTCATTCGTACATCTTGATGTTGATCTTTATAAGGTGACTCGAAAAGCCCTTGAGTTTTTTTATCCCAGAATGTTGCCCGGCGGGAGAATCCTTTCACATGATTACGGGCATTGCGAAGGGGTGTGGTGTGCATTCGATGAGTTTATAATTGGAAAACAGGAAAAGCTTCAACCGATGCAAAACACGCAGGTTCTATTAATCAAATCGTCCTGAAGAGTTCTGTACGTGCTTCTCCGCAATTGATTAAGCTATAAATTGACCATGCTAAAAAGTACCAATCAAGTTTTGCAGAACTCGTCTGAATGCTCTTCTTCCATCTCCATGGCGCTTTCATAACTTGCTGAAATTGTATCGCGATATTTTACGACCTTAATCCAGCTTGAAACTGGCATTTTTCGTCGTTAAACTTCGTTTTCTTTGCATTAGCCCATTTCGCATCTGTCATATCCAAAATTTAAGAAACATAGTTGGGTCCCCAGATCGCTCCAACGAGCGACAACAGTGTGGGTTGGGTTCCTTCCTGTGTATTGGGGGTAATCTGCACTATGTTGCTCAGACAAGCAATTCTGGATTTTCTCGAAGGCTATTTCTCAACTCATGACCGTGGATGGAAAACGAAAAACGCATACCGGTCAGATTTAGACCAGTTTCAAGTTTTCGCCGGAAATGATACGGACATTTTTTCTCTGAACGGATCACTTATTGAGCAATGGGCCTCTCACCTAAGGCAAGAGGGCTATTCGCCAGCCTCAATGAGGAGAAAGATAGTGGTTCTGAAGGTATTTTGCTCATATTGGGTGAGAAAAGGGATTTTATCTGAATCTCCTTTTTGGCGAGTCAAAATTAGTTTCGGACGCATATTGCAACTTCCACGAACATTGACCGAAAACGAGATGAGATCTTTGCTTATGCAGGCTCGGAAAAGCGAGTCGATTATGGTCAACAACTGTAAAGTCCCTCAAGCGCTCCAAGCGGCCTCCCTCTCTTACCGAACACTTAGAAATTTAGCTCTTGTGGACCTTCTTTTCGCGACCGGTATGCGGGTCGGAGAGGTTTCTGCGCTCAACCTTCCAGACTTTCTTATCGATGAGGCCGCTTTCAAAGTTAAAGGAAAAGGGGGGAGAGACAGATTAGCCTTTGCTGTTGACAAGGAGACTTTGAAAATACAAAAGAGACACGCCGAAATTCGGCGACAAATCCAAACAGAAAGCTTAGCTTTATTTTTGAACGCATCAGGCGACAGGCTTTCGACACAAGGTATAGCCAACGTTATCGCTCAACTACGTAAGGACGCCGGAATTGAAAGGACTATTACTCCCCACATGTTGAGGCATACAGTAGCAACATTGTTGCTCCGCAATGGCGCTGACATACGAATTGTACAAGAATTTCTAGGGCATTCTTCAATTGCCACAACACAACGTTACACTCATATTACAAAAGAACATTTAATCGGTGTATTGCGAAAACGGCATCCGTCTTTGGTTCTTCTGACAAACATTTAATGTTGAAGCGTCGCACGAGTTCCTGCAATAAAACGCCCGTGGATAAAAAGTACTGTACTTATAAACGAAGTACAGTAACTTTTATCAATCGCGTAAAGGAGGCAAGATTTTACCCGCGTAAAAACGTGTGAGTTAGCTCGCTTTCCCTATGTCTGCGTGCTTAAGCTAATAATAGATTGCGCCGTATATTTGTTCAAAACTGAAAGTAGGGGAATCCCTCCAAGATTTCCGCAGGGCTGCCGCCCTTCTTGAGGCGATATATGATTGATCCAAGGTTTATTCTCGTGCCTTTGATCTTTATTGTGCCATCACTTGTCTGCGCGGGTGGCACTTCAAGCTTTTCTCCGCACCTAACCATAATTTGGAGTATACATCACATCGGCATCGAGCTTTCAGGGATGCAACCGAAGCGTTGCAGCGCTAAATGGCTTGGAAACCATTCCTTTGATCAACAGTTTCAAGTAAATCTGATGATTTGGTAGATTCATCAAATCAATTTCAGAGAATTCTGGTTGGAATTCTTTGGCCAAAACTTCGGCATCAGCCACGCCAAGCCGAAAGGAAATAATAGTTCCGACATTACCAAGAATTGCATCACGCACCGGCAAATCAAGTTGAGCCAGATGCTGGTGCGCAAGCGTAATCCCTACTCTGTATTTTCTCAGTTCCGAAAGCATGCTTACGATACTGAGCGTGGTGAAGCTTTGAAACTCATCCAGGTACAGGAAAAATGGTGTGCGATTATCTTCGGCGATATCAGCCCTGCTCAATGCGGCAAGACCTATTCTCGAAACAATCATTGCACCGAGAAGTGACGCGGTATCTTCACCGATCTTTCCTTTCGAAAGGTTGACGAGCAATATTTTTCCTTCGTCCATGACGCGACGTAAATAAAAGGAGCTTTTTCGTTGAGTCAAAATCCGGTGCAGTATCGGGTCTGCCAGGAACGCTCCCACTTTGTTTTGTATTGGAGCAATTGCCTCAGCCCGGAAACGGGCCGGGTAGCCTTCATATTCCTTGAGCCAAAAATCGCGAACCCGAGCGTTTTGGCTGTTTTTCGCAACTTGTTTTCTGAAGCTGTTGTCATCAAATATCCGCAGTATGTCGGCAAGCGTTGACTCCGGTTGATCGAGTAAGGCAAATAAAGCATTGCGTAGGATATGTTCCAACCGTGGTCCCCAGCTATCAATCCAGAGCTTTTTGAACACTTCTAAAAGTCCTGAAGCGGCAAGTGGCCGTTTTAACGGCGCAATCTGTTCCAGCGGGTTGAAGCCAAGCGTATTGGATGGATCAGGCACATTGAAATAGATCAGGTCGGCTTTCCGATGTGCCGGAATGACGCTTTCGATTTTTTCGACCAGATCGCCGTGGGGATCGAGCAGAGCCATGCCCTGTCCGGATTCAATGTCCTGTCTCATGAGGGTTTCAAGCAGCGTTGATTTGCCAGTGCCGGTTTTGCCGATGATGTGAATATGTCCCATCCTGTCGGACTGCCGAATACCGAACCGTGTTTGCCGGCCGCGATAGTTGGTTTCGCCAAAATATGCAATTGTGCTGGGATTAGTGGTGGGAGGGGTCATGGTGTATCACTGTGGGTTTAAAACCTGTGAACTTCAAACATTGAAATGATCGTGATTTCTAATTGTATGAGAAAAGGGGGCAAGAACTGTAAGAACAGGTTGCCCCATGAGTTGTCACTGAGGAACACTCCGGCCGCTTAGGCCAGAATCATTACTGGTTCTATCTTTTGTGTTCGGTGATTAAATGAAACAAATGTAGCAACGCTGGCAGGACTCAAGACTAACTTGCTTTCTTTGGTCGGTCTGCCTCAAAGACTTGCTCGACATTGATATACCGGCCATCAGAACTGGGTTTCGTGGTCACAAGACAAGGAATATTAAGGATCTTCCCTTCCGTAATTTGCGATACCGGCACAGCGTAGCCAGCATCAGCAATCCGGGCGGAGAGCTGCTTTTCTGTGCCAAAGAGTTTGATGACTTTGCCCGCGACTTCCACATTGATGAAACATCGCCTCCCCCACTTACTTTCCGTCGAACCAATATCTTTCAGGAGGGCTTGCTGGAAGACCGGACCTTGTGCGGGCGGTACTGGTTTAAGTCCCTTTCCATTATCTTTCTGACTTACGGGTTGAGCCGGTGGCGGACCAATATCCAGGAACTCGCGAATGATGGTGGTTTGTAGTTCGAGGGCAGATGCAGCCTTGGATTTGATGTCATCGGTTCGCTCTGGATCAACGGGGAAATCAAGTTCGACTGACACAGAATCAATCCGGCCATCAGGACTGAGACTACGCTTAATGAGCATGCGGGATCTAGGAATTACTGTAATGGATTCCGGGCCGTACTTTGATGGTGGGCAAAACTCGGTGGCTTCTGCTGCTGCTTCGGCCTCATCGCGTTCAATGGCTTGTTCTTCGTACCAGGCGTCAGTCGCTTCATCATCAATCTCAACCGTGGTTTCGGCGTAGTCGTATTCATCATCTGGGCCTTGAGGCTCGGTTTTTTCGCTGTCGAATTCAATCACTGCGGCAATATGCCTACAGGAATAGTTTGGATCAGCTCTTTTGACTTGAAAATCAGAACACGTGCAGTGCAGTCGACCGTGATCAATGGTGACGAGATAACTCTTTGCCGGATCAAAAGGCAATCTCACTCGGTATCCTTCATCTGTTTTGACAACAGACAAGTACGTGTCCTTTCGTTCCGTCCGTTTCTTTCGTAACTGGGAACTCATGCGATACTCTCCTTTGCTTGGTATGGTGTATAAAAGAAATTGCGGTTTCGGGGCAGTTTTTAGGCCGGGTGACATTTGGGCCACACGAATCCTATAGAACTGCCCTACACTGGTGCGACGGTGATCAAACTGGCGGGTTTCTAATGTGGCGCTATCATCTAGCTGAATTGCGGCAAGAAACCGGCAAGGCGGGACGTCATTCGGAACTGGGCAACAGGACTGAGGTCCTTAAAGGCTGAGGTAAAGGCATTAGACAGTGACCAGAGATTTCGGCCCGAAAACTCCTCATAGTGCGGATTGAAGTAGTAGTCGTGGACCGTGTTCATCAGTTGCTTGGGGAAGTCAGACTGGATGAATGCCTGATAGATGATGAGCTTGGCCTGCGAATCGTAGAGCCCTCGCCGCTGCCAAGCAGCGATCTGGTGTTCAAGCGAAGCGAAGTTCCGCTGAATCTTATCCACTCCGACTGAGATTGCCTGGGAGAGTTCAAGTCCTGGCGTGTGTTTGTGCTGGATCGGCAGGAAATCGCCGTGGAACGCCATGTTTGCACAAACTAAAACACGGTATCCTGCAGTGAGCGCTAGCCGCATGCTTTTATCATTTCCATGCCTGAGGCCAATGGCGAAGTTGACGCCACTGGATTCTACTGCAAGGGTCATAATGCCAAAGAGCTTCATGCCGTTCGGCGAGACTGCATATTCATCGTGCTTGACGTGAATATGGCGAAACGAAAGCGTTTCGATGAGTAAGCCCACAACCTCATCATGCGGGATTGGCCGATGAGTTGCCGTGGGAGTGGGTGCCGAAATATCCTTCAGCTCCTCCCGGGTGATCTTCGAAGTGCCGCGCTGGGCGATAAGCACAGCTTGAGCCATATCGTTATTCCTCCTTTCAACGTTCATTGCGCCTCCTCAGCAATTCTATTGACCACTGTTTCTGCCGTAGCGTGGACTTCCTTCAATCGATTGAGGCGTAGTTCCTGCAATCGCTTGTTGAGGCCAGCCATTGCTTCGCGGTCATCAGAGCTGGTGATCGGTTGTTCCTTGGCCGCTGCCGACAAAGCAAGTCCGATGAGACGAAATTCTTGGCTCGTCAGGTGCGTGACATACGTAATCGATACCTCAATGTGAGGCATACCATTTATTCCTCCTATGAATGTGATTGGAAGCTTTGGAATCAAAGCTCCAGGTGAACTGAGGGCAGCATAACAAGCAGACAGAATCTGAATAGTGAGGAAAATTTGCCGCATCCGGCAAATTTTCCTCACTTATATTTTCTATACCCCACTGCTACGGTATTGATATCCAGTCGGAAAGTTCATAGTCACATCTGCCACTGAATACGTCTGTCATCACTTCGCAAGTAACCCATTCCTCTCAATGCCTCTTGATTTTCAACAATCGATCAATCGTATTATGTGCGGGGATGCTTCCGAGGTCTTACGGCAATTCCCAAGTGACTCGATTGACTGCGTGGTTACGAGTCCACCTTACTGGCGGCTGCGTGATTATGGGGTTGCTGGGCAATTAGGACTCGAACCGACATTTGAAGAATATATCGAAAACCTTTGCAAAGTCTTTGATGAAATTCGAAGAGTCCTGAAGCCTTCCGGTACCTGCTGGGTGAATTTAGGCGACACGTATGCCAGCGGTCGAAACAGGAACAAAAATTTCAGTCCGCGCTATGGACACGCTTCAGGTGCACGAAAGCGGGAAGCGATTCGGCCGAGTGCTACAACATCGCTTCCTCCAAAATGCCTCCTTCAATTGCCGTCCCGGTTTGCTTTGGAAATGACAGCGCGTGGCTGGATTCTGCGCAACGAAATCATTTGGCATAAGCCGAATGCGCTACCGGCAAGTGTCCGAGACCGGTTTACGGTCGATTTCGAAAAGTTATTATTTTTCGTCAAAGGCAAGCGCTATTATTTTGATCAAGATGCAGTCCGAGAGCCATACCAAGCGCAATCAATTGCACGAATGAATCGCGGAGTTTCGAACAACCACAAAAACTTGCACGTACCCGGCCAAACGGTGCAAGGAATGCACAGGTCCAGGGCTCGCGGTGATGGTACTAAAGTGAATCCTTTTGGAAGGAATAAACGCTGTGTGTGGCGGATTCCGACGCAACCGTTCAAAGAGGCGCATTTTGCTGTATATCCAGCATCTTTGATTGAAACGCCTATTGTGGTCGGCTGTCCGAAGGATGGGATTGTCTTGGATCCGTTTATGGGCAGTGGCACAACAGCGGTTGAGGCTCTGCGACTCGAACGGCGCTTTGTGGGAATCGAACTTAATCCTCAATACATCAAAATTGCTCAACGAAGAGCCGCTGACATCATCCTTCGGCCGGACTACATCAATTCGGCGTGTATCTAAAGATTTCGTCAAACTTCATGCCTTCCGAGTCAAACTGGGTTTGCCCCACGTGCTTTGAATAAATGAGCTTCCCATCCTCCATCACCTGAAATGTGCCGCTCCACCCGCCAGGAATCGATGCGTTCCACAGCGTAAATTGAAAGAGATTTTCTTTTCCCTTCAGGATTTGATTCGAAACGTCGATCCATTGGCCGACACCTTGATGACTTCCGTTATTGGGATCGCCCCATTTTGTTTCCGTGATCATCGTTCCGTTGAGGAAGCAGCGTGCGACATCGTCAGCGTCAGTCACCCGAATTTGCACCTCGTGTGTCCAATTGGCGAGTCGTTCGTTGGCCTTATTCCCCCACTCTGTTCCAGGAAATTGCGCTGCAGTTTGACGAAAGTAGTCTCGCGCTTGCTGTTTCTGTCGAAGTTCATATGTGGCATCAGCCATTGTATAACTTGCCTCGGCGGCATGAGGTCCTGAAGGGTAAAGTGTGAGATACCGTTTGGCTCCGTCAACTTTATTTGACAACCCGTATTCGGCTTGGACATAGGCGGCAAAAAAGAACTCCCCATCATTATCCAATGACGGATTGAACGTCTTTGCCTTCATCAAGGCCGCATAGGCATCGACTTGTTTCGTCTTCATCAGATATTTGGCAATGTCATAACAGCGCTTGCTGGCAGCGGGTTTTAATCCTTCATCGAGAACGAAGGCTGTGTTGAACTCCTGATCAGCAGCACTTGATTGGCCCAAGCCAAGATAGGTTACCCCCAGCAGCATGTGAGCTTCCGCATTTTTCGGATTGGTTTGAATCTCTTGCTTGAGCAGAATTGCAGCCTGATCAAACATTCCGGCATCAAGAAACTCTTTAGCCTTGGCAACCTCTTTTGAACCAGAGCACGAGGTGAGTGATAAGGCGATTAAAAGCATCACAATAGCGTTTAGACAAGGCCACTGCTTCATAAAACTCCTCAATTCGTTCGTGAACCGCTGTACTTAAATCCCTGCGTAAGAATGAATGCGGAGGTCCAGTCCTGACAGCCGCCTTCTCTTTATCTCAGGTATTCTGTTATTCTTCGCTGCAATGATCGATCCGCCAGGATTGGCCACGTGTTGAACACGTCCTGCCTGCGTCTCTTTTTGGCAGATCAATTAAGAACCCACATTCTATGGAGAAATATCCATAACGACAAGCAAAAAGATGCCTCTGACCAGGAGGTGTCTGATGGGGCGTAAACAGCGAGAGCGGCCCGAGAAGCTCGCCGAAAAACTGCTGACGATCAGACAAGCGCTTGGATTTTCGCAGACGCAAATGTGGAGAGCCCTCGGTCTTGAAGAGAAAAGTAGCTATCACATCATTAGCTACTTTGAAAACGGGAAGCAAGAGCCTTCAATTCTGGATTTGCTGAGGTATGCTCGCTTGGCACACATTTCTCTGGAGATACTCGCTGATGATGAACAAGAATTACCGGTAAGAATTACAAAGAAAAAGAAAGTTCCCCGCGAATAGAATCGCTTTTATTCAATTGCTGTTCAGTTCTATTTTCTGTGCAGCAGATGCTTTGGCAGGTCAACCTCATCATCAATGAGCACCTCTGCGTTTACCTTCGCAAGCCTGGCGTACTTTAACAAAGTAATATACGAAGGTTGCCGTGTACCTTTTTCAAAGTGACTTATATGAGCATTATGAACCGGTGATTTTTCGGTCGTCAGCTGTGCTGCCATCTGAGGCTGGCTTAATTCAAGGCTCTCGCGTATTTGTTTCAGCTTTATAGCCAAGCGATCCGGTTGCGGTCTTACTTTACGTCCCATCAGGACCTCCTGAGGGACTTTCTATGTGCTTAACGCTTCGTAGATATTTCAGTTGCTTTCTTCGCCTATTTAGGCGACGATATTGTTTGTTGAATCGGTCCGCCGCCATGAGCAGGCAGAACTTACCGTGCAAGCTTGCCAGCCGGATCGATCATTTTTGCAGATCATAGCATAAGGCCAGCGCGATGCAGGACCTGAAGGCGCATTTACATCATTGCTTTTGTCTTCTACTGACAGCGCTCCTGTTCCTGCAAATCCCCTATCCAGTGCAGCCCAAGGACACGGCAGATGACGCAGCGATTAAACATGTCCTTGCGCCATTTGCCGGTCGCACTGTTGACGGCATCTTTATCTACCTCGATCAAATCAGACCAGCACCCGTCAAAGACAGTGATAAACAGTTTCTGATGCGCAATATGTCAATCCTCACTGGAGAAACCGGCGTCCGTGATCCAGCGTTGCTTCAGAAACTCAGACAGAAGATCCGCCCTGCTTTGGCACTCCACCGGCGTATCCAAGTAGTTGATCTCTATGTTTTCCGTTATCCCTATCCAGTTGCCATGAACAAGCCTGGAGCATTTGTAGCGTTAAGCACTACGATGCTCGATTTGATTGGCGACGATGAATCGTCCCTATTGGGCACAGTTGCTCACGAATTAGCTCACGAATACGTTGCCTCAGAACACTTTGAAGCTTTGCAGAAACACGATCTTGCAAAAATGCGGGAATTGGAATTGTTCTGTGATGTCGTAGCTACGGCGACGCTCGTTGCTCTTGGACTTGATCCAGCCCATTATGCATCGCTGCTTGAGCGGGCAGTGAACTCTTCGCCAGAAGCGGCAAAGATGAATAACGGCGAGAGAGAAATGCCAAATGTTGTGGTGCGAAGACGGTTAATTGCCGAGGTCGCTGCACAGCTTACCACCTCAAACTCCTCACATTAAGATATCGCTCTTATGTACTCAACGCTTTTCCGCATCAAAGGTTCTCGCACTCAGTCTGTATTGACAGACCGTTCTGATACATATTCGATATTGACCTATGTTAAGAATGGGCCATAAAATACTTTGCGGCCTACGTTCACCCTGGTTTGAGCCCAGAACAGGTTAGTCCTACCGTGAAGCCTGAGACCGTAATATTCAATTAGGAAATCAATTCGCCGCCTTTAACTAAAACAGACGGGTTCATCGAAATCAAGCCTGAAATAAGCCGTTTGGCCCAGTGATGTGTGGGAATAATGAATACGGTATTATCATACGTTGCTGCTGCCGGGAGGTGCTAAATGCCGTTCAAATTACCGGAAAGTACAACAATTTGTCCTGATGATCCAGAAGCGTTATTTCGTGATCTACGAAAGCGCACGATTCCTGGTCTTCTATCGCACCAAGCAGATCTTCTGCGTAGTTATGTGCTGGTACATACCAAATATCCGGACATCGCCTTGCAGCTACCAACTGGCAGCGGAAAGACGCTCGTAGGATTGCTCATCGCAGAATGGCGGCGCAGAAAATATGGCGAACGTGTAGTGTACCTATGCCCGACAAGACAACTTGTAAACCAAGTTGCTCACCAGGCCAACCAGAAATATGGCCTTGATGTCCATGCATTCACGGGATACAAGAAGAACTATGACGCCAGGAAATCTGCTGATTGGCAGAGCGCTGAAATAGTTGCGGTGACCAGTTATAGCAGTCTGTTCAACATTAACCCTTTCTTTTCTGATCCAAACTTAATCATCCTCGATGATGCCCATTCGGCGGAAAATTACATTTCGGCTTTTTGGTCTTTGCTGATCGAAAAGTCGAACGCGAATCATGAATCAACATTTGCGGCACTGATGAGCATAATAATGCGTTTGCTGCCTAGCTACGATAAATCCCGGCTATCTGCTAGATCTAGCGGACCTGAAGATCAGCAGTGGGTCGAGAAATTGCCAACTCCAGTGTTCCAAAGCGTTGTGGATGAAGTTATTCCCTTACTCGATGAGTATACCCAGCAATCCGAACTGAAATATCCATGGAGGTTGTTACGAGATTCGCTGTCGGCTTGTCATCTTTACGTCTCAAGACAAGCAATTCTCATTCGACCATTAATCCCTCCTTCAAATAATCACTTACCGTTTTCCGGAGCGAAGCAACGTCTTTACATGTCGGCAACACTCGGAGCAGGCGGCGACCTTGAACGAGTCACGGGTCGTCAACCAATACACACAATCCCGGTTCCAGTAGGTTGGGATAAGCAGGGTATTGGCAGACGATTTTTCGTCTTTCCTCGACGTTCTTTTGATGACAGTGAAGCCGAAGGTTTCGCATTAAAAGCGATTGACCTGGCATGCCGGGCTCTATACCTCGTACCCGACGAGCGCTCTGCCGAGAAGGTCAGGGCACTTATCAAGAGCAGTCTTTCCTGCACTACATTTGATGCTACTCAGATTGAGGAATCAAAGGAGCCTTTCGTGCAAAGCAAGAACGCCGTCGCTGTGATTGCAAACCGCTACGATGGTATTGACCTTGTTGATGACGATTGTAGGCTTCTTTTGGCTGACGGGCTCCCAGGTGGCGCAAATCTTCAGGAGCGTTTTTTCGTTCTTCGGGTAACTGCTCAGCTACTGTTAGAAGATCGAATCCTAACTCGTCTTGTCCAAGGGTTCGGCCGCTGTACTCGTTCACCAAACGATTATGCCGCTGTTGTGATCTTAGGTGAAAATCTAAATAAGTATTTACTCGATAAATCCAGAAGACGGTTTTTTCATCCCGAGATTCAGGCTGAACTCGAGTTTGGTATCGACCAGTCAAAGACCGACTCAATCGATGATATGCTTGATCAACTTAAGCATTTTTGGGGGCAGGACGGTGATTGGGAGCAAGCAGATAACGCAATCGTAGCACTCAGAAACGGATTAACACAACACACGCTCCCTGCTACCAGAGAACTGGCGGATTCAGTGATTCCGGAGTTGGCCTACCAATATGCACTTTGGAATGCTGATTTCATTACAGCTCTTGAGCAATGTCGGGTGGTAATAAGCAAACTTACACATGAAGATCTTCGGGGATATCGTGCTCTTTGGTTGTATCTGGCCGGTTCGGCAGCGTGGCTAGCGTGCCAGAATGGTCAACTTCAAGACAATGAAATCGCTAAGGATTACTTCCGTAAGGCTCAGGCCGCAGCTCCCGTACTACGCTGGCTAATAGGGTTACAAGCAGACAGCGCTGATGCTAATTCTTCCTCCATCGTGATCAATACACAGCTAGTGACGATGATTGAGAGATTGGAATCCATATTAGAGAATATGGGCACAATACATGATCGAAGATATGCATCTGAAGAAAGCGCGATTCTCAACGCCCTGTTACAGAATTCAGATGGCAGGCTTTTTGAGAACGGTCGAGAACGGTTGGGGCGGTTGCTTGGTTACTCTACTGGAAATTCCTCAGAAGATGGAGCGCCTGACCCTTGGTGGATTGCAGACGATTCACTTTGTTTCGTATTCGAAGACCATGCCGAGGGAAATCCCGAAACTGTATTTTCTGTTACTAAAGCCCGTCAGGCGGCTTCACATCCAGACTGGATAATGATAAATTTGCCGGAATGTCAGTCTGCCGAAGTCATCTCTGTGCTCGTCACTCCTTGCACACGTGCTACAAAGGGTGCAATTCCATCGCTGAAGAAAGTGCGCTACTGGAATTTGGTTGAATTCCGTTCGTGGGCACAAAATGCACTCCGTGTTTTGAGGGAAATTCGCCGAGATTTTCCTGGGCCTGGCAATTTGAAGTGGAGAACCGCCACCGCTCGAAAGCTCAGCGAAGCTAACATAGCCCCGCAGCAACTCAAGCTCATGCTGTCGCAAACAGCAGCAGACGCTATGATGTTGGTTGGTAGCAAGGAATAAATCTAATGACCAATTTTGTCCTCCCATTGGATGCTTTTATCCGTGCTGTAGGAGCAAGTCGTAATGTTCCACATGCGCTTTTCCTCGGTGCTGGCGCTTCAATAACGTCGGGAATGCCTTCGGCTCAAATGTGTATCTGGGAATGGAAACGGAATATTTTCCTAACGAACAACCTCGGCCTTGAACCCCAATTTGCAGAGTTGTCTCTTGTCAGCGTCCGGGACCGTATACAGCGTTGGCTAAATCGGCAAGGGATCTATCCGCCTAATGGCGCACCTGAAGAATACAGTGTCTATATCGAGGCTTGTTTTCCGATTGCAGAAAGTCGACGATCCTTTTTTCAAGAGAAAGTTCGCGCGTCGGTACCACATATAGGTTATAAACTCCTTGCCCTCTTAGCATCTAAATCACTGATAAAATCTATATGGACCACTAATTTCGATCAGCTAGCAAGCCGATCGGCTTCGGCATCGAATGTTGTGCCGGTTGAGATTGGTCTGGACTCTGCTCATCGCATAGTGAGGCCCACTAGAGCCGGTGAGTTGCTCATTGTGTCCTTACATGGCGATTATCGCTATGATCATTTAAAGAACACAAGCGAAGAGATAAAACGACAGGAGCAGGATCTTGAACTCGCATTAATTGAAGTAGTGCGAAGCTCCCCTGTTATTATCTCAGGATACAGCGGACGAGATGAGTCGATAATGGTGGCATTATGTTGTGCCCTAGAACAGAAGGGGTCTAGTCCTTTGTTCTGGTGCGTTCAGGATTCGGATAATGTGCCTAAATCTGTTCTTGATTTGATTTCTAATGCTCGCGCTTGTGGACGTGAGGCATATATCATCCCAACACAAGGATTCGATGACGTCATGATTCGACTCGCGCTCCATTGCCTTGACGGAGATACTCAAGCTCAAGCAACACGACTAATCGCACAGAATAGTGGGAGTCTAGGCACATCACGGCCTGCCTTCCGAATCACTACTTCCACTCCAATAACGGTCCTTAAAAGTAATGCTTTTGAAATTGAATGCCCATCGGAGCCGATAGCCTTTGAGCTAAAAAATTGGCCGAAGGAAAAGGTTTGGACGTGGGTGCGAGAGCAAACAGCGGAAAAGACTGTGACGGCGGTGCCGTTTAAAGGGAAGATCTTTGCCCTTGGGACAATTGAGGATGTGCGAGCCTGTTTTGGGAACAATATCAAAGATATTCCTCGGCCTACGCCTCTTCCGGAGGGAAGCCTTCGGTTTGAAGATGGCGCTATCACCTGTTTAATGCGTGAGGCGTTGGTTCACTCCATAGTTCTGGCCACCGGACTTCGTTCGGATGGATCACGTGAATTATGGGCTGAGGACACGGTTCATGACGAGTCGTTAGAGGGCGAATTGTTTCGAATTTTTGAGTCGGTTCATTTAACCCTTCGTCAGATTGACGGACGGTCATTTCTCATACTTAAGCCCTCAATCAAAGTGCTGACCATTTCAGGAGATACCGTACCTACTTTGAAGTCCAATGCTTTGAAGTTGCGGATTCTCGGCTGGCAACACAATAAGGAATTTAATCAAGCTGTCAATTTCTGGCGGAAAAGGCTTTTGACGACTGACCGCTCGGAGAGAATCTATGAATATCCTTTTAAGAGCGGCGCTCCGTTCAGGTTCTCAATTCGTCGATCACCCGCTTTTGCGGAGATCACCAGTGATAGAGGAGCACGTGGTATTAATGTCGACACAAAAATCCGTCCACTGCTTATACAAAAAGGACTTCAAATTGATGAACCGAGACTAGTGTTTTGCAATAGGTCTGGAACGGGTAACGTCAAGAACGTACATCCGGTCAGAGGATTGTTGAGTAATCGGCCATTCGATTTTCCGCTTACTATGCGAGGATTAAGCAGCGAAATCCGGATGGGAGTTGTGTGTCCGAAAGCAGAGGCGAAGGCACTTCAATCGTATCTGATGCGGTCGGAACAACAGATTGAGCCTAACCGTCAAGAGTTAGATTATCTCCCGTCTTATCCTGGGTTTAAAAATGCTTTCGGTTTGGAACTCAAAATTGGAGATCAGGGTAATGCCGGATGGGTCATCTGCCCTGAACCAAATGGACAAAACGATCAAGCCAATGCATTGGAGATCGGTAAAAATATTAACAGATCAATTGATACTCTTCAGGCTTCCTTTGCACCAAACCTTGTGCTCATTTTTTTTCCTGAACGGTGGTCGCGTTTTCGCGGATACAATACAGACCACGAACATTTTGACGTTCACGACTTTGTCAAAGCCAGCAGTGTTCAAAAAGGCATCGGGACACAGTTTTTGGACCAAAGTACTTTGGCTGATGGACTTCAATGCCGAGTGTGGTGGTGGCTGTCACTGGCATTTTATGTCAAAGCGATGCGCACGCCCTGGGTTCTCGATGAACTCGACAGAAACACTGCATTCGTCGGGCTCGGGATGAGCTACGACTTTAGCCGCGATAAAAATAAACATATCGTTCTCGGATGCAGTCATATATACAGTTCACGCGGCGAAGGACTTCAGTATCGCTTGAGTCCAGTCGAGAATCCAGTTTTCTTCGGAAAGAATCCGTTCTTATCGCGAGACGACGCAAGACGTGTCGGAGAGCAGGTTCGTGAACTGTTCTTTGAGTCCCGGTCAACCCTGCCCGACCGAGTTGTAGTTCATAAACGCACAAGATTTACAAAGGACGAACAGCAAGGACTGAGAGAAGGGCTTAGCGGCGTGTCGGAGATCGACATGCTGGAAATCATAATTGATGATGCCTTACGCTACGTAGCTTCGGCCGCTGATGCGCGAGGACTTCTGCACGAAGACAATTATCCGGTTCAACGAGGAAGTGTTGTTCGACTTGACGATTTTACAGCCCTCTTGTGGGTACATGGCGCCACTTCGGCAATCGGCAATCGCCGTTATTATCAAGGAAAAAGGCGAATACCGGCTCCTCTTAGGATCAGACGCCACGCAGGGCAATCTGACGTAAAGATTCTTGCAGAAGAAATTCTGGGTCTTTCAAAAATGAACTGGAACACATTTGATTTATATACGAAGTTACCGACGACGGTTCAGTCATCAAACGAAATCGCCAGGATCGGATCACTCCTTACTCCTTTTCACCCTCGGGGGTACGATTTCCGATTGTTCATCTAAGGTTGCTGGTGCGAATGCCATAGAATGATATCCCTGATCTGACGATCCAGAGATGAGAGATCGGTGATATGCATTTCGGTGCGGCCTACACTCATATTGAACTAGCCCAACCAGTCTATTCCCGCAGTTTCCTCCGGTTACATTCTGAAGAACACATCGTGTCTTGTTGCTTTGTCTCCAGCGTTAAAAAGGCGGGATTGGCCGGGTGCCCACGGTCACCGGAATCGATGCTCACGCCGCCGGAATTAGTTGCTCACGATGAGCCGGAATATGCAGTAATGACTGATGATATTTTTAAAGTGCGAGTTTTCTTGAATGCTGCTTTTCGAATAACACACAATTAGAGCGCGAGTCTTATAGCTTTGTCCCCAGCATTAAAACAGTGGAGGTGCTCGCGTCGCCGAAGCGAGTGCTCACGATGAGCCGAAATATGCAATCGATTGCCCGCATCACCAATTCTAAACCGTTTCAATCTGAACGCGGTCATACCAGTATTGGATAAGGCTACGACAACTAGTTCAAATTATGAGGGAGTCACTGAATCCACAAGCCAAACCCGAGCGGATCGAGTAGGCCACTGTTGACACCTTCGCCAACAAGAAGCCGTCCCAGACCCCCTGGCAGTGACAAGAGACGTTCTTTTGCGAGATTCGCGACCAGAACCAACCTACCCGCAATTCGCCTAATTATAATCCCACTATCACCGAGTTGTTCAATGGAATCGCCTTTTATTAGTCGTTCAATATTGAATTCATCATTTAATGAATCAAGCACTCTAAGGAGCTCAATTACACTCTTGTGATCGATTGAAGTCGCTACGTTTGCGACAAAATCCTCCAGCATGGGAATTCTATTAAGGCCCCTCGGATCCGTTTTAGGACCACTATCGGTTCCCTGCTCAGGCCGAAAGCCGTATAGGATTGGAAGATATATATAACATACCCCCGGAAGAAAGGCCGTAATAGCTATGGCTATCTTAATTCGACGCCACATTCCTTCGATAGTCGTGCCTAAAGTGCAACTGAACGGAAAGGAGCTGTTGAATTCGTATGGACGGCCTTCGATCACTCGCGGGCTCACTTCATGTTCCTCGAAAGCTGTTACTAACATACGACGTTCACTCTCCTTAAGCAGTGACGTTTTTAATAATATGCCGTCGTGAGATCGCAAAGCTCGCAATACCGGTATATCTGCACGTAACATTCTGTTTACATGTGAGATTAATGAACCAGGTCTGCCCGTGAGTATTGCCAAAATAAGGGCGGCAGAGTATGCAAAGTCCGTTAGGGGTGCGTCAAATGAGCCTCTACCGGAAAAATATCGTCTGCCCCAACTATCACAGTTTAGTTGCGGCAGGATTTTGAATCCGTACTTTTGTGCGTTTGCCACAATATCCCTCGCATACTGAATGCCGAGGGGGTGGTGCCTTTGACGCTCTCCAAGCTTCTTTCCGTAATATGCAACGCTGTCGAGGCGAATGCCCCAGACACCGAGTTCGGCGATAAGAGCTTGGTGTTGCTGTATTGCTGCCTGTACTTCTCCATTGGCCAGCTGAACATCAATTGCTCTGCTAGAGAATGTCTGCCATGCCCACCAAATATCCCCCTGTACCGAATGTGGGACAAATACAGACCCTCCTCGCGGCGACAATACACGTTGCGAAGGGCGAAAAGGGAAAACATGAAGGCGTTCGGCACCCGCCCCTGTTTCAGTCCATTCGCGGCACCATTGATGATTCAATCCAACATGATTATAGATCCCGTCAATAATGATCCTTCTCTGCCGCGCCAATCTCCGAACATCCTCCCAAGTTCCAAAGGTAGGATCAACTTTGAACCAGTCAGTAGAGGCAAACCCTCCGTCTCCATCGGCCGGACCGAAAGGTAATATATGTAAAGCGATACCGGGCGGCAACTCCGTAGCAACCTCGTACAAGGTACCTAATGGCGACTGAATGTCGCTCCGGATAATACTCTTTGGATAAGCACCGACTATTATCATTTCAATGCGACGATTTTATTCGAATTGAAGCCCAAAGCGCGAGAGCAAGTCATGACAGTCTTGCAAGCTTATTAGCCAGTATTGATATTAATGCTCCTAGCATTACATACCCGGCCATCACCAGAGCAACAACTATTACCTTCCCCGAATTGCTAGCAGGAGACATTTCACTGAACCCCAACGTTGTGAACATCGCCGCAGAAAAGCAGAGAGAGCGAAAAAATGAGGGCTTTGAAATCACGATATGCTGCGAGAGTTCATGTCTTGGAAGCCGTATCGACTGCGGGTTCATCGCCCCGTCTCCGTCGGCCTGCTGGCCTGTGCCTGACTCTGTAACGGGCCGATTAATTTGGGGAGGACTAGAAAGCTCCTCGTATTCAGGGACATAGAACGGAATTCTAGTCAAGATTGTCGCAAAAATGAACAAAACGCAGCATGTGAAGATTGTCCAGCGTGCTATACTTTGACCGTAATTGCAGGTTATTCCCCAGAGGCGAATGATCAGTCTTTTGCTCTTGCTTTCTGAACTCTGATTCCAGTATTCCATTATTAATTGTGCGTCCGCCACTCTTCGCCGAATTGAGGGTGTCAACCCCATTATGTCCTGGACCGAATGCGAAAATATGCTATCCGATATAATCGGCGCTCCAAGCAGGGTAGATTGTATAGGCTCTAACGTCCACATTGGGTCAACAATTCTGGTATTGAATAACGTCGCTAAGTGTAAATTAAGAGAGTCCAGTGAAGGTCTAACCAGAATGGCTGAGCTTAAGTCCAAACCCACCGCATCAGTGTTGCTAAATTCAACATCTTCGATGCGTGAGCAATCTAACCTTGTATTGCGGATAGAGCACACTAGAAAACTGGAGCGGCTGATAGTGGAACCAGACAGGATTGCTCTATCAAGATTACATGACTGTAACTCGGTATTAATAATGCTAGCACTGGACAGGTAACTTCCGCCCATTCTGCAGTCTGTTAATACTGCGTCGACGAGAGATGCACTCTCAAGATTAGTTTCAGAAAGACTCACGTTAATCAATTTTGCGTTGTCCAATACTGCACGTCGACAATCCGAATGACTTAGATCGCAATTCGTGATTACGGCATCTGTTAAATCAATATCTGGAGCTGTTATTCGTGCAAGCGTAGTCCCCGAGAAAGATGAGTGATGGAATTTCGAATTGGATAGATCGGCCCCAGAAGCATCGGCGCTGGAAAAATCGGCTGATGTCGCGCTTACATTTCTGAGAACCGCTTCTCGGAGATGTGCTCTTCTGAAGTCCGTACCATCCAGCAGAGCGCCCGTGAGATCGATTCCAGCAAGATCTTGATCGCTTAAATCGGCGGCAATAAGGTCTGGTATTATCCCAGATTGCCGTCTCCAGACATTCCATTTGTCGACACCCTGCAAAATTTTGTCCAAATGTTCGGCGTTTGCCATTCGCCTCCTTTGCTTGTGAGTCTTAATTAAGAGTAGAGTAAGTACTAGTAAGCACCTGACCCAACAGACTTGCCGTTTACGATAATAACTGCTCAAACGCGGAAAACCAACTAGCTACCAAATGCTCTAGCCGCAAGCTTTCTGAGGATAATAGATTACTCATTAACAACCTGATGAATGCTCTACCTATGAAATTGTTCGGGACTCACTTTGATCGAGAAGCGTGCCATAGTTTATCAACTCAATTCCATTTCGCCGAAGGCATGTCACTAACTCCTTGGAGCATAACACCTCTAACTCTTTGCCACGCTGTTCCGAATAGCGTGTCACTTTGTGTAATCCGTCATCAACAAATCCAGGGTGCGTTACAATTTCAACTGTGCCATCACCTCCTAGCTGATCAAAATCTTCTAGCAGAAGATTCACAAAGCGATCAACTGTTTTCTCTCCTCGCAACCAACGGCTATCGCACAAATCTGTTGTAACCACACCATTGTCGCTTAATCGTCTACACACCTCTTGGCTTCCTCCGCGGGCCGCAAGTCCATAGCGTTGTGCAAGACGAACATAAACATCGATCAGCCTATCGCAACGGTGATGCCCATGATGCGAATCTAAATGCGTAATGGCCCGACCACCTTCCATAACGGCTTCGATTTGTGCACTCCACTCTTTTTCGACTTCATCGACGCTGAGATCTTCAACCGCTTCTACGTCAACTGGGAAGGCGTTGTTAACCAATAGAGAATTAATCGTCTCAATTGGAGAACGCGGCTTGCCGCAAGTCAATTGTAGATGCACTCCTAATGAACCTGTAATCCTAGACTCCCATTGCTCCAACCGCTCCATTGCCCCATCGACGCATGGCATTATAGTGGTAGACGAGACGCAGCCGTGATGCATACAGTGAACAATTCCTGACGAAATCCCATCCGATAACCCAAAGTCGTCTCCGTTGATAATAACTTGCTTCATCTATTGCTTCCCCGTTATTTTTATTCGATAATCGTGGCTGACCTTATCTGGTTACATTGGCCCCCTACTTTTTAGCCGCCAAGAGGGCGGCCCCAACTAATCCTCCATCATTACCATATTTTGCCCTTTGAATTAGCGTAGTGGCAGCGACTCTTCGTAACGCCAATGATTCGGCGCTCCGAATAGCCGCGTCGAGGAATATATTCTTACTGTTGTTTTGACTGATTGATTCAGCAGCTAAAACAACGCCACCGCCAATCGTCACAATTTGAGGGTTCAAAATGTTCATTACATCACTCAATGCTACGCCTAACCAAGTTCCAGCTTCCCGAAAGACTTCCTTCGCGGTTACATCATCGGTCTTGGCCAAGAGCGTAATATCTTTGAAATTTTTTGGCTCAGGAGTATCTTGATCCTGACTCTTACGTTTGAATGCTCTTACGATAGCCGGTGCGGACGCTACAGTCTCGACGCAACCGACGCGGGTACAACTACAATGAATGTCACTTTCCTCACAGACCTTTATATGGCCAAATGAACCTGCTGCTCCCTGACTCCCGTGAAGCAATGCACCATTTATTACTATGCCCCCTCCAATACCTGTCCCCACAACGATATGCGCAAAAGATGTGCATGCGTTGTTTGCCGTATACTCGGCCCAAGTCGATGCTTTTCCATCGTTCACGGTTATTACACGTGAAATACGAGTAAACTTACTACAGAGAATGTCCTGCCATGAAACATTCTCGTATCCATCAAAGTGGCCCGCCCGCCGTACCAATCCTGTCTCGTCAACATTACCGGTGGTGCTTATAGCAACGGTCGAAATGTCAGACTCGACTCTCAGCGCTTTTTCCGTTACGCTGACAACAATTTCCCGCAAATCGGAAAACAGATTTGTTGACAGTTGTAGAGGAGGAAAACCCTTAACAATTAGAGCTTCCATAGCGTTGACATTTATTAAGGCTTGTTTCAGTGATGACCCTCCAATGTCTAGAGCATAAATCTTCATATGGTAGTTCCTCTCATGAGGCTACAGCGCTCAAGATTCATCATAGTTCTTATGTTATTCGAGTTATTAATCTTTTTCGATAAATGCAAATGGGCAAACCGCGATGTCTGGATTGTTTGCGAGCGAAAGTATAAGATCTCCAGGAAGCGCTGTCTTTTCATGGCTTGATTCTTGTGGTTACAAGATGTTAAATGCTTACGAAAAATACGTTTAATCATGTTATTGGGATGCCCTGTTTAGAATCCAGGAATATCGAAGCTAACTCAGCAGCACCTAGAAACTGAGCATCCACTCCCTGCGAAGCTTTGACTAGCTTTGTCGTCTCCCAAGCAAGTCTTGATGAATAACGTTTGGCGGATGAAGCAGCTCTATCAAAATAGGTGGACAGCCCATCGATCAGTTCCCCTCCCACAACAATCAGATTGGGATTTAGTAATGTAATAATATAGCTAATGCACTGACCAAGATATCTAGCAGCGTCGTCAACTGCTTCGGTGACTAATGGATCTCCCTGATCTAAGGCTGTGGCGATTTCTGGGATCCGGACATCAAGTGGCCTCTTTGCGGCTTGAAGGATTTGTCGGAACCTAAAATATGGTTTCCGCCTTAATTGCTCGTCAGACGTCTTCTCCATTTCATTTTGATGTTCCCCGATAAGACGTTGAACTATCGACTCGTGCGATGTATACGATTCCAGAGTCCCTCTCTGATTGAATCTCTGACTAATTGGTCCGTCAGGGTTCACGACGATTCTGCCGATATGACCCCCCGCGCCGGCGCCCGCGTATAGCTCTCCGCCTAAATATATGGCGCTGCCAACCCCTTGTCCTACCATTATAAATACTGCGGAATCCGGAATCTTGCCCCCGCTCATATTTCGTAGTTCTATTCGCGCTATACAGATCGCATCGTTAAACAAGTATACACCAATACCACGAGTTTCGTTGAGCAGTTCACCGCAGTTGAGCGGCTGTAATATACCTAGTCGACTTGATCTAATAATCGTTTGACAATGGATATCGATTGTTCCAGGACAGGAAACGGACACAATGTCTGGGCGCACATTTAGCTCGCTCATTGCCTGATTAGTAAATGATGCTATCACTTCGTTTATTCGGTTCGAATCTTCTGAGCCGCGAACAGTTCGCATATCTTTTGGTCCCAGCTTTGCTTCTATTAATGATGCAACGCCTTTATCCACCTTGACGAGTCGCGCAGTTGCAATGTCCGATTCCAAACGTACCACTAAAACGTTCCGTGAGTCTGAAGATGATCGTGCGAACATCATTATCGTCCCCAGTTAAATAGGCGTACACGACTCGGATCGCAATCTATGTTGATTTAATATCCTACAGATACATGGCGTTTGCGAATTCGAGTATAAAACGCCTCTCTGTCATTATAGCCTGCAGCTTCTGTTAAGTCCCCGATTCGGAAATCAAAGTTGGACAATAATCCTTAGGATCTTCTGCCAACCCTAGATCGCGCTAGAGAAGCTACCTAGTCTGATTATATACATAATCAAGATTTTGTACATTTTTGCTGGACAGATCGGGCCTTCCTGACTTGATAGGGGGACCGCTCACCTATTTCTGGACTCTATTGCCCAGGACCGATCTGTGAGCACGTTATAGGCTTCCGTCGACGACTCATTACAATTTGCTTAATGTTTCGGCTGATTAGTTTAGGCCGTTCGCTTCGCAAACAGGCATTATTCGCCGTCACCCTTAGCCCAAGGCACTTAGGCCAGAACAGATCACATTGCTGACAAGATTCTGTTTGAGCTACCTTAAAGCCCATTTCGACTACCTGAATACGTGGAGCCCACGTCTTTAGATTTTCATATCGTCAAGATCAATCGATAAGAATTATTTTGCAGAGTCTCTTAATACGGCTACGCAGGATTACACATCAAATGCTGCTGGAGAAACTTAGGAGATTTCGCTCTCAGTGTTTCTCGTGTAATCAGTCAATCATCTCCAAAATACGCAACCAAGTTGTTTATCAAAGAGAATGAAAGTTCTATATACGCCTCATTGCAGTCCACCAAAAGGGGCACGGCAATGTTTTGAAAGATAGTTGGTCAACGTGACAGAACAATTGCCACGGTACCCAATCCTGCAACGAGAAGGCCGTAAATCAGCGTGAATTCGAAAATTCTTTCGATAATCCGATAGTGCACGTGAATTGTAGGTTCCCTACGATGATTATTAATAACCGGGCTAAGAGGGCCGGTTCGACGTGTGAGATAGTTTCCTGTTTCGTAATTCATTGTTGTCGATACTTAATGGTGAGATTGTTCGTTGAGTGATTATAAGATTAACGCTTTAACCTGATGGCTTGCTGGTAGGTTTCCCTTTGTCAGTCGGAAGATTATTAATCAGGTAGATAACGGTTGCAGAAAGCGACGACAGTCTGAGTTTGTCGCGCGCTTCTTCGAGGCGCTGTTTCACCTCGGCCTCGAGAATGACTCGCTCATAATGTTTGGGCATAAATGATTTTGATTAATGATGACATGGACATGCTAGCATGTGATATTCACCTGGCCAAGCGTAAATAGCTGCGAATAAATGATTTGCCGTATAAACAAGCTGATAAATATTTCTTTCCTTTTATTTAAGCCATATAAAATACATTGGGATCAGGTCGCGATCTCAGTCTCCGTAGATGTGAGATGTGAGATTTGAGCTTTGTTGTAGATGGGCCGGACGCTGTTGCTTCGGCATTCTTTGATTCGGCAGTCGCAGCACGATTAGTCCTCGCTTGGTCTGACCTTCCGGCTGAAAACCAGCTTTGCGAAAACAACGACCGAAGTCACGCTTATGTCTCACCCGACGCGGATTAATGAAGGTAATCATTCCTTGCCGTGGAGGCTTACCCCAGATCCATCTTGTTGCTGCCACAGCAGAACGAATGAGCTTGCCTGACAACAGATTCGATTCGTTACGAAAAAGACTGCAGACCCAAGCGCCAGGCCAGTCGTGCTTAACAAACTTCGGATATTGCCAAGACGAAACCCACAGCGCGTCTGTCTGTTCGGTGAGTAGTACAATGCAGCGTCCAGGAGCAACGAACTGCGGTGTGCCTGGCTTTTGCCTGCTGTAGTGTCGATCAGCGAGCGCTGCTGCACGGGGATCGGCGCGATGTGAGATATGCCAGAAGGATTTGTGGTTAAGCATTTTTGTTGAGTCGTATGATGAAAGTGATATGAATCTGGCGTCCAATTCGGGAGCCGAACCATCTTCGAGTGCAGATCATTGACGAATCATAACGGTTTGTTATTATGCAAATAAGAGGGAGATCTCTCGTCTATCATTAATCTCTAAGACCCACAGCGATGAGCCATAAAACGTTGACAATAACACTCCCACCGGAGGCAACGCAGGCGTTGGAATCAATCAGCAAAGTGCAGCATCGAAAGCCTTCTGACTTGGCGGTTGAAGCGGTGCGCGCCTATCTCGCCATTCCTGCTGTTGCTGCTACCAAGGCTGAAATACGCGCAATTCGTCGCGGTCGCGCTGAATACAACCGAGGCCAGTATGTGAGCTTAGACCGCGCGCTCCATGCCTTGGAACGTAGAACTCATTCGATCCGCAGAAAAAGCACTCGCTAAAGTCCCTGCCAAAGATCAAAAACACCTTATTGCTGCACTGAGATCAATGTCCAATGATCCTTATGGTGGTGATATCGTCAGGCTACATAACCAGCCTGGTGCTTGGCGCAGGCGTGTCGGAAATTGGCGAATTCTGTTTGATCTGTATCCTGACAAACTCCTGGTTATTATCACTGGAATCAAACGCAGAACATCGACAACCTACTAAATTGCTTAAATATGCCCAATAAATCGCACTATAACCTTCGGGCTTCTGCCTACAATCTCTATCAGGAATTTGACAAATACACACAGACTCAGCCAGAACTGTGGCAACAATCCTGGCATGGTGAAAATCAACAAACTATTCTTTCCGTGGCCGAATACGAAGAGATCATTAACTTGCCAGAGGTCAGGCAGGGCTGGGCACTGACTAGCGAAAAGACCATTGACCTTATACCGCACATTCTGGTGACAAAGTTCAACGTACACAGCAAAGGTGGTCAGATGTCTTACGAACTGTTCCTGCTCAAACTGGCCGTACTTGCAAAGAGCTCGGCTATAATGGTGCTCCGCAATTCTGAAACAGCAACAGACCAGCGTCCAAACGGTCAATTTGAAATGATTAGTCAACCTTTCATCCAGTTGTAGAGAGCAGCCAACATCAAGCAGCGACCTGTTCTTTATCTTTTCTTGATGCGAAATATGCGATCAATTCGATTATCAGCATCCTCGGGATAATTTTCAATGGGCACCACGTGATACTAAAGTTTAGCGGTATCTCGCTCATTACTGGCCAAATAGCGGTTGCTCACACGAAGCACGCAGGGACATTTTGGCATTTAATGATTTCGGTATTGGATGTCACCACAATCGGTGACGGCTATCACAGTATTTTATCTTCACCAGGATTATACTTTCAGTGAAAATTACTCTCAATAAGGCCGACCAGATCGGGCAATCGTCGGAGACTCAGTAGAGTAACACCTAAGCATTGCACCGCAGTGCTGAAGGAGGTTTTTCCATGCAAACCGCTCAGAGTGCGAAAACGAATGAAACCACGGTTGGCAGCTTATTTGACCGACTTCCTCAGTATATACTCGCCGCAACAGGCATAATCTATGCAGCAGGGTTTCTGGTGGTAATCGCATTTCTCGACCGTTTTGGTATACGTGAACCGGGGTCAGATTTTTGGAAGACGAAATACATCCATATAGGCATTCTCTGTGTCTCGTTTCCAGTGATCCTTAATGGAACTATCTACTCACTTTCGCATCTCATTTTTCATGGCAAGTTTCAAAAGCCGTTGATGTGGCAACGCCTGCTGCCAATTGGATTGCTCGGTATTAACTTGGAGATCGTTTGCTTTATTTTGCTTATGTTGACCCGCCGGGTTCCGGGCAGTACCGAGATTGTTGGCATAGCTCCGCTGCAATGGATTATCGGCGTCACACTTATTGGCATTCCCTTAATTCTGGGATTTGAGCGTATTTTGGAACGGTACTCAGGCAAAGTCCCACCATCTGATACGGAGTTGGCGACATTACCACAGACGTTTACGGTCATCCTACGCTGGATTTTAACAGTGATTGTGGCTGGTCTTGATGTCTGGTACTTTTTGGATTTTAGATACAGTGTTGGCTTGGCTAGCCCCTGGCTTGCCTTAGTTTATATTGCCTTCTGTCTGGTGCTGGGAGTTACGATCTCAACTGTCGCGATCTATGAGAAGCGACAGGTAACCGAAGGTCGAAGACGAGCAATTTGGGTGCTTGCCTTGTCCATCATCGGGCCATTTTTTTATTTTGTTATCCTATCATTTGCCTATGGCGTCTATCAAAACATTCCGTCAACCCGTAACGGTGGTGACTACACAGAAGCTCCAAAAGTTACGTTGGTCTTAAAGAGCAATCAGTTCATTACTCAATCTGATCAGAAATTCTTTCAGAAGGATAATCCCAATATTACGGTACCACTCATTGTTATTGAAGAAGCATCGTGGGGAATTTATTGCGCCGATCCGACTGAAGCCGGTGGCCCCAATGAGTGGAAACTCATCGGCGGCAGAAAACCGCAGATCCTAATCATTAATAAATCTGAGATAGCAAGGATTCAATCTGAATCGCGGGTTCCGACAAATTAATGATCAGCAGCACCAATGTTCCGATCAAAAGTTTTTGTTTGGCTATTTCCTCAATTGGCGTAGGGCGATTTAGATACAAAAACGCTAAAGGTGCAACCCTTTAGCGTTTGATGGTGAGTCTTAGCCGTCTTCCTGCGTACGAGTTAATCAAGGCATAGAAAAAGTTCGAGGAGATTGATAACGGCCCACGTAGCTAATATTCCGATTGAAACCGGCAAAACAAACTGAACCAATACCAGCTTTTTCATGTTTTAAAAGCCTCCTTTCAGGTGATTTCCAAACCCGCTTCCCTACTGGCGGATTCGTAATCTGAGGCTAATTACCGAAATCGAATATAAGTCTGGATATCGTCAGATTCGCGTGAACGCTGAGAAGGCTTCGTTGGTGTACTCGCCCAGGAAAGTTATCGGGAGCGGCCTATTCTTTGTTGCCGGAGACACCGGTTAATACCTTGTAATATTCGGTGTGATGCGCTTGAATACTGCCAGTTAAGCACTGATTTGTCAAGTAGTTGCAAGGGCCCATGGATTTTGATTTTTGAGTCCTTTGGAATAGGTTAATAAGCAAAACAAACTATCCACCCCCCCCATCAGTTCATACTTGATTCCGAAATTGCCCGACAATTGAGAGAAAAAGAATTGTGATATGTACAAACGAGACGGAATAAAAACCGTTTCTCTTTCTACATTGTTTTGATTATGCAGCAACCTTCTCTTTATCTTTCTCTTTATCTTTTCTTGATGCAAAATACGCTACCAGATCGCATACCAATGCGGAAACCGTTCGAGGTGCGGTCCGTTGTGGGCTACCAGAGGGAACATCTCGGCGTTCTGCGACCATCTGAAATGTATAATTCAGCTTAAATAAGACCGTTTTTCCGTTGGCAGTTGAGTTCGAGGTAACGATTTTGATCATTTCACGTTTTTCGTCGGGATTTGCCCATTCATAGCTTAAACAAGCGTTGTTTACAAGTTCGACAAAGTGCTCTACTCGTTCAAGTGCAGACTGTTCTCCGGCGTTTATGTTCTTCAGCCTTTCTTTTATCTCAGTCTCTTGCTCAACCAACTCATTCTTTTTGTAGATATAGGTTTCCTTTTCGAGCATTCCGTCAATATATAGGTCGGCAAGCTTAGACTGTCTTATTTGCAATTGGTCTAACTGTAATTGGAATCCCCTCGTTTGGCTCTGCACGAGCTCAGAGACATTCCCGTAGGCCTTTTTCAATTCGGTCCTGATTTGCTCGTTCTCCCTCTCGCTGAATTCTAGGGCGCCTAATAGTTCTTTGAATTGAGCTTCAATGATATCCTCGCGCAGGGGTTTCTGAGAACAGCCTTTGGTATGGCAGCGGTAATACCGGTAGCCTTTCTGCTTTTCGCCAATTAGTTTTGTTTGACACTGAGAACACGTGATGAGAGTTCGCCAAAGGAAATGATGCTTCTGCTTCTTGTCATTCCGTTTGCCGGAGCACACATCCTGAACCTGATCAAACAATGATTTAGGGATGAGCGGCTCGTGTTGCCCTTGGAATAGTTCGCCTCTGATCTTAATTCGGATCAAGCCGCAATAGAACGGGTTGTGCAGCAGCGTTGCCAGACCGTGTCGGGTAATGAACTTGCCGGACTTGGTTCGAAGACCTATTTCAGTTAGGTACTCTTTTAGGCTGTCTAACCCCCAATCACCAGTTGCATAGAGTTCAAAGGCACGGCGCACGAGAGGTCCTCGCACAGAATCAATTTTTTTGGGCTGGCCTTTACCGCAATCGATATAACCAATGGGTGCAGGACGGGGGTAGAGCCCTTGTTTGAGCCGTCCGTAAAAGCCCTTCTTTGTCTCTTCTCGCAAATTTCTGATGTAGTCAGCGGCAACTACCGCTTGAATATCAGCAGAGAGCCTTCCCCCTCTCGACTGAAGATCAATGCTTTCATTGGCAAAGTGAATTTCGATACCATTGTCAATCAATTCCTGGAGATGTACCCAATCCTGAAGGTTTCGAGCGCTGCGGTCGATCTTGTGGATGATGACGCCCTTGGCTTTTCCAGCTTTGAGCGCTTTCAGCATATCATTAAAAACTGGACGTCCGAGCTTGGCCGCGGTTTCTTTCTCTTCATATTCAGCAATAATGGTAAACCCTGACCGCTCAGCATAGCGATTAATGGCACCCTGTTGTTCAGACAGCGAGGTACCAGTCTGACCTTGCCGCAATGTCGAGACACGAATATAGGAAAAGTAAGGGTTGAGAATCATAAATAGACGCGGAGATTGATAATCTTCGGTGGGAAATATTTGATTGCGGCCTCATGTTAGGGCCGCTTGCGCGATCCTGTCAAATCAGTCAACCGATGGCTATTGCGTTCAAAAATGCGCCTGACCAGATCGACATAACGAGAGAAGTAATAGGCTGCTTCCTGTTGCTGTTCCGGCGTGAGATCCGGATAGAGATCAACAAAGGCGTTCCGTTGTTTATTTTTGTCCATAGTTTTCAAAACAATACTTGCTGCTGAATGTGGATTACCGGTTGTTCCAAGTCCACAGTTTCTCGTGCGCACACGAGTCCCACTGCCACGGCATCAAACAAGTGGCCGTAATGGCGCATCCGGCCTTTTGATTGACCGTCAACATATTGAGAAAGCTCTGGGTAATGATTGCATAACGCTAGCATGGTCAGTTGCTTTGTTGCATCTGGCGACTGGCAGATGAGCCTACGAACGAGTGCCAAATCATATTCGTAAATGACAAGCCCAAAGTCTATTGCCATCATCCGTATTTCATCAGTTACAACCGAAACCATAGCCTCGCTCCGTTGTAAGAGAGCGATTCGTTCGATGGCTAAAACGCTTGGTTCGAATTCATTAATCAAATGCTCGATTATATAAGCAATGGACTGCAGAAGAGCTCTCCTGGGTCGTTGGGGTCTGACACTCTTTACAGCGTAATACGCGAGATGCCCAGCGGCGAAGACAGCAACACCTAAGTCTCGTGTGCTCGGATCAATTGCCAATATCGTGTTTGGTGGGTTGCGAGTTGTTTTCAGATTTGGACTCATGTGAGTAACGTTTGACCAAGTAAAAAAACACTGCGGCACGTGACTTTCTGATGCGGTCGTTCGGGATGCTACGGGCTTCCCCGTAGGCACGCTGGATGATGTGCGAAGGATACTTCTTGCAATAAATCAGATAGAGGCTGAGACGATCAGTGTCAGAGAAGGTGTCGGCGATCGTATAAGCAAGCCATTCTCGTTTTGATTTAGGGTGAAATGTAGTCATCTGTTAAAGTTGCACTTAGTATTTAATGAATGCTGTTAGAAGGTTGTTGTTAGAAATCAGTGGAAAGGTAATTTTGCGCGTAGATATGCGGAGTTTTCTCTTCCGGGAACGCGGGCTTCCGTAAGATTTTGCCAGTCTGTCTGTCAGAGTCTTGCCGTACTGTTGCCAGATTTGTCGTCCGCCTGTGTCGATCCCCACGCTTTGTACTTCCGGATGTGGATAACAACAGACCGACCTGTAGTTTCGATATCAACGTATCGATTGCTCTTCAATTGCATCATCCAATTGCGGATTGTGCGCTCGCTAATACCCATGTCAGCGGCAATGGTGCTGTATTTCCGAAAGAGTCGTCCGGTTTCCCAATTTGCGTGCAAGAGCAAATAGAGATAAAGCCAAAGGGCGGTTCGAATTCGGCGGTAATGCTTGGCCTCCTTGTCGAAGACTAATCCACGCCACACAGCCGCCCACCAGCTTGTCCGAGGAGCCTTTTTCGATTTCTTTGATTCCGAATTTAATTCCATGGGTTATCTCAATAATTTAGTGGACAAGTCCGTGCAGTCGCCGAGCAAGGGTAACAATGTGCTTCCGCACGATCTCCTTATCCGAATCAGACAAGGCCGCTTTCTTTAACTTCTCATCACAACTACAGAATTCAGCAGCGCGCTTCAGGCTGGCTGACAATTCAGGATATAACGCGCGCAATGATCGATGGGATTTCATCTGCTTTTGCAGTTGATGCATTACGCGATCTGTTAGATCGGCAAATAAGTATCTGACCGGTAACCCATAAATTAACTCCAATTTGATAGCTGTGCTGAGGGAGGGTATGCGAGAGCTGCGTTCATATCGAGAAATTTGTTCGACTGAGCTATAGCCGAGCAAACGTGCTGCCTGCTTCTGACCCAAGCCTCTACGCTTCCGAGCCCGCCACAATCGATGATTCGGGCGGGACCCAAATATCTTAGGCGTATTTGACGAGCTTGCTTTTCTGGTGTTTTTTCTCATTTGTTTTTTTGTTAATGATTTCCTTTTGAGAGTATCAACCCGTGCAAGTCTGCGACAGTGAGGACTTTTTGCCGCTTGCGGCAAAAGCGCACCAGACGTTGGCGTAAATAGCTCGGACTAAAAATACCCTTTATCGGCTTAGACAAAGGGAATATTTGTTGTTGTGCGCTACGCAGGTTTCCTGTTCTAAGTTATCCACAGGTATCTGTTCGCTCCCTCTTTGAATCGATAGAGATGATTCTTCACTGACTTGATTATATAAAGAAATGATCAAGAAATATTAAAGAGTTGATAAAGAAATAATAGAGAAGGCACTGTATTGTGCATGGCTACAATTTTCAGCACTAATTCCAATTTGCAATCAGATGACTTGCTTTTACTTAAAGGCTTTTGTATAGAATCATCGGCATCTTCGCCAGGGATGTCGTATCTCAGCTGGCAATGTCTTTCTTCAGCAGGAGTGCGCTATGCGCATTACCAAAGATCATCAATTTATTCTTTGGTCTTCCGGGGCAGTTATCGTTGTCTGCGGCTTTGGGTTGAGGCTTGTCTGGACTGTCGCTTATGTGTTTGGTAGGTCAGATCAGCCATTGCTACCGGCGATATTTGATTATTGGTGGATCATAATTCTGATCGGACTGGGGCTTTCCACACTCGCTCGCTTTTTGCCCAAGCTTTGGTCGATGCAACCACCTATTGATCCATTAGGAGATAATATGACAAATTCAAACGACAATACGAACATGCTTATTCTACCTGTGGATTGGAATGAGCGGCAGATCGAATTATCCTTGAGACAGAGCCAAAACCGTCCTGGCCTTATTGAACATTACGTTAACTCTGTGCTCGACCGGTATATCGCTGGACAAGACCAACGAACAGCCCAGAAACGAATAGCGTTCTTACAAGCGAAACTGCAAGAACTCAACGCAACATACGACGTGGCGATGGCCGTGCAAAAACTGCAGGGACTGAACCTCGATGTGCAAATTGAAGTTAGAAAAAAAGGTGTCACCTTAAAAGAACTTGATGCACAAGAAGCCGAACTTGAACTGCGACGGCAGAAGGCCATTCACGAAGCGCAGAATTTAGGGAAAAGCGTGAGCCGAGAACCAGTGCGCGAAGATTACGATTTTGAAGCCTAATGAGCACAGAATTTCATGCGCTCGCAGCAATGGGGGCGTCGAAACAACTCGCGCGTCATCCGGTTCGGCTTGAACCGCAGAAAACGGCCGTTCACTACGACCGCAAGAAAGCAGCAACGCGTTATTTAAGAGTCGTTCCTTCTCTGGCCGAAGAAACCACCCCTTATATGACCGAGCAATTCGTGAGGCACCTACGTGCTCTACGTGAGCCGGCCAGTTTTGAAGCATTTAATTTAGCCGGCAAGGTTCAACTACAGTTTGTGGTGCAAAACGAGGACATAAAACTGATCACAGACGGCCTTACGACCAGTCATCGCCACACCCATACAGAACTATTGGAAGCCGATCCGCTTTATCGCTGGTACAAGTCGGCGAAGGAGCGCAAACGTTCAGGACAGATAGCCTTGGAGTATCACTTTCGTGATTATTACATTCCCCCGCCATTCTTTCTGCCGATCCTGGCAATCGATAGTTTCCAAGGGAGCGATCCGCTTGAGGCAATGTTTGCAGTGATGCAAGAACTTTCCGATGATGAACTTGCCATATATCAACTCCTGCTTATCCCCTGCCGCACGAATTGGCATAAGGCCGCCCGAGACCTCCTCGGCCAGCGGCAGATCCAAGTTAATCCGATCGCGCTTGGTGACGGTAATGAGCGGGTGCACACGAAGGAGGTGCATCCAGAAATCCCTGAACACGAATTGAAATTCATAACCGCTCGCGCGTTTGCCAAAATTGATGCCGACAAACCATTCTTTGCCTGTGCGCTGCGTTGTGCAGTGTTTACCAATGCTGCTGCTCGTGCAGCATCACTCCTCCAGAGATTAGAAGCCAGTCTCAATAATTTTGTTAGCGGGCCGCGGCGACTTCGCTTTCTTGATCGCATTGATTATTACAATCAAGGCTTACCAAAGGACGACCATTTTTATTTGCTGTTTAACCGGGTTGCCTTCCGCCCTGGGTTCTTGCTGAACAGCGGTGAAATTGCAAGTCTATGTCACTTACCGTTTCCGTCGGTTCTCTCCAAAGACTATAAGCTGGATGCTGTACAACGATCGTACGCGGCACCTGAGTATTTGACTGAGAATGGCGAGTTCATTGGGGAAAACACGCACCGCGGCCAAAACCGGCCGGTCTATATAAGTGGCAGGCTGCAGAATCGCCACTGTTATATGCTGGGAAAATCTGGCTGCGGCAAATCAACGCTCATTCAAAATCTGGTTTTAGAGCACCTGCGGAAAGGCGATGGCTTTGGCGTCATTGATCAACACGGCACGCTCATTGCCGACCAGATCCTTCCGTTTATACCAGAGTCACGCGTCGGCGACGTGGTGCTGCTTGATGCCGGAGATTTCGAACATCCGCTTGCCTTTAATCTGCTGGCCCACAGTGGCTCAAAGCAGGAAAAAGAACACATCAGAACGGATCTCTTGAATTTCTTCGAAGAGCTTTTAGGCGACAAGCTCGGCGTCAATATCGAGCACCTGTTGAACTTTAGCCTGGCGACCCTGCTGACCAGAAAAGATTCGACTCTAGCTGACATCGAGCGCTTAATGATTGACGACCAGTTTCGGGAGAACGTTTTGCGTGATATCAGCGATGAGCGAATGCTGCGCTTTTGGGAAATGGAATTCCCCGTCCTTATGAAAACGAGCGTGACGACGATAACCAACAAGCTGTCGCCGCTTCTATTGCCTGACAGCACGGTACAGCCGATGCTGACGACGCGGGAAAACAAGCTCGATTTTTTGCGAATGATGGATGAAGGAAAGATCTTTTTATGCAATCTATCGCACGGCAAGATTGGCAAGCGAACAGCGCAACTCCTGGGTCGGCTCATAATCTCACGCATTCAAATTTCGGCCATGATGCGCCAGGCGTCTCCGGCTCTACCGGACTGGTATCTGTACGTGGACGAGTTTCAGCATATGACCTCACCGAGTATGAAGGATATCTTAAGCGGAGCTCGCAAATACAAACTTCACCTCACCCTTGCTAATCAAGTGATGGGCGACATTCCGCAGGATATTTTGAAGAACGTCTTTAATGCTTCGACGCTCCTGTTCTTTAACTCAGACCTCCCACAGGAACAGCACTTTATTGAACAAGTGCTTGCGAAGAAATTCACAACAGAGGAAGTTGGGCAGCTCCGCGTCGGAGAAGCGTTCGCCAAAATTGAAAACAATGTATTTAACGTAAGGACCCTGCCACCGCCAAAGGTTCCGACAGCTGGTTATGTTAGTGAAATTGTTCGCCAAAGCCGGATTAGGTACGGCGTTCAAACGACGCAAAAAGAAGACACGATGTTTGGCAGGCGTCCGTCAGTACCCAAAGCTGCGCCTGTCAAGGCAAGGCCGAAAGATGCCGAACCGCAAGTCGCCCGAAGAGAGGAAAAGCGGCGAATCGAACTTGCAATGGCCCAACCGAAGCAATTCTCTTCAAACCAGGAAAAGATTCTGCATTTTTTGTTGCTTGCTCAATATCTCAGCACTCCTCAGATATTGGAGCTCTGTTACCGGCATATTGACAATCCCAACTCTCGCAAGTCGACGGCAAGCCAGGATTTGAAAAAGCTGATCGAGAAGAAACTAATTAAAGAAATGGATGACCGGAAACCAAAAATCTATTTTATTGGCTCGCGCGCTAATCCGTCAAAACACAATCTTGCCGTCAGGGATGTTTTTACAAAACTGGTCCGATCAGAATTTGAAATTCACAGCGTAGCGTTTTCCGACTCGCTCGGCGGCTTAAAACCGGATTTGATCGCGGAATTCAAAACCGTTGATAACTCATTGGTCCGGACGCATTGGGAAATTGATATGGGTACTGAAAACTATGGAGAACTCATTGATAAAGCCGAGCGGTATGCTCGTAAGGAGAAAGCTTCGATCTATTTCGTGTTCGCCACGTCCGCGCGCCGCGAGCGAGCACGTCCCCTACTGTCTCATTATGCGTCTTGCTATGCGGTCACGCTTGCTGACTTTACGGGTCTTGCTGAGCCGGTGTTCTATTCGGGCTCGTCGTCTGGTCCATTACGTTTTATCGAAACGATTCAATGTTATTCTTTCTGATTAACTTAGGCCAGCAACTGATTCACCACACAAAGGTTATAAGCGTTTTATCGCTTAACTGGGTTAGCCCTTACTTAACTTGTATGTTAAGCGCAAAAGTCGCTTAGAACCTGCCTCTTCTCGTCTCCTTGCGAAATTGTTCAGCGTATTGTTCACCGATTGTTCACTGAACAATTACTGAACAATTCTATGCCGAATACCCTGTAAAACCATGATTCCATCCAATCTAAATGCACGAAGAATCAATAAGATAGCTATCCTAAAGTTCCCTACGAACCAAAAGGTCGCATGTTCGAGTCATGCCGGGCGCACCAAGTCCTTTATTTACTTGATGTTACTAGCATGGCTAAGGGATTCGTACTGCTCGGTTTCGAGCCTCGTGATCATTCGCTTAAAAACCTCAAAAATGCACCAACTAAATATTTTCTCCTCGGTCCGGTAAACATTGCAAGAGATGGGCTTATTGCCGTTTTTGAGCGAGGAGCAGAATTCATATCAAGGCCCAACTCCGTTTGACTTATCTTTGCAGGTCTCTCCGAGATACTGCCCCCAAACACTGTAAATAGTAGAGTTGTAGCATCGTCGTAGACCTAGGCGCTCGCGAATTTCAGACTGACCATTTGGTTAAAACTGGTAGCCACTGCATAGAATATTCTACGAAGTTGGAGAAAATCCCAGCAGTTCGACACTCAGGATCACGATTATTACGTTGGATGTTCAGGTTATACACCTGATGCATCAATTGCCAATTAGGATATGTTACCAGGTCGAAAGAATACTCTACCCTGTAAAACCGTATTCCTGCCGAAAGTAACCACCTGAAGAATCAATAGGATAACAAACCTAATCATCCTGATTGATAACACATTCTGAAAAATGAACCAAAAAAAAGCGCCAAATCCGCTCAACAGAGTAGTTACTCTGTCTCCTTCTTTCTCTAATAGATAATTTCGATCCCTCCTCACCGGCAGTTAATTTGACTTTACAGGCCGGGGTCTGTGGCCCTTATGAGGGCAAACAATTGAAGTCTATTGATCTTCTATTAGATTATCGGTTCGACTGGAAAACCTTTCATCCAAAGACTGCAGTTTATCAGGGAGGACGCAATCTGCGTTTAAAAAAACCACCGACAGAAAACCCGTGGTGAGGCAGCACTGAAGGCTAATCGAACGTGTCCCCGTTTTTGTAACCGGGCTGTGCTTAGACCCAACTCGTAAGGGCTTGTAACTGCCGAATCGGCTCCGAAATTAATCCAAGCAGAGACAAACGCTTACAAGCAAAGGCAATCGGTACAAAACAAGAATCAAGGTCTGCAAACCTTTATTCGTCGGTTCGATTCCGATCGCCGCCTCCAACTTTCTTTAAAATCAATGTCTTAGAAAGACAAACGCCGTTGGGACCGACTAGGGCAGTTTCAACGTTTGTCCAATTGCTGGAATACCGCACCAGTCGGCGGAGCTCGCAGAAAGTTAACCTTTATATTTCAATCGAGCCGCCACCCCGGAAAGCGCTCCATCGAAAGTATTATCGCCCTCGCAATTTCCGGCGAAAGTGAAATTGTACTCCGAAGTGTCCCTCGATTCGATCTCTCGCATGGTAAACCAAATATCAACACTTGCTCCATTGTAGTGACCGGCTACATCGAAGTCGATCGATTCCCCGTTGATAATGATGTTTCCCCGGCCTGTTACTTTTCCTTTCTCATCAGAGCTGAGCTGTATCCCTGTTAACCGCCCGTCGGGGAAAGGTTCCCTTGTTAAAATCCAATTTCCACTTAACCGTTCCATACAACCGTAACCCATATTATCCTCCTTAAAATTCATTAGTCAGCAGAGTACCTCGCCACATATTGACCGACCCGTGACCAGCGTAGTTGCGTATTCTCTCTCCTTGAGAAAACTGGCTCAGCAGTTCCGTCTTCGGATCGGTTTCCGTATAGCCCCCGACTATGTTTACAATTGGCAAATTCGCTGGAGCTATTGATTCGATCTGGTTTTGTCGCCGATCACGCCGGTGGTGACTTTCAGGGCGACGAATCCTCCGCCGAACCAAAGACGCACAAACAAACTATAATCGCGATTATCGCCGATGTCTTAAAATGACGAAACATCAAAACGTTCCTCCTTGGTTTCTTTCAGACACGAACCTCAGTCGATACGGCTTGCTGAAGTTACAAACTTGCTTCGCGACTGAGAATTGCGCGAAGCAATAGCAGTTTATCTTTTGGCAAATACTGGCAAGCGCCCGCATTTTGAGCGGCCTCGCGCAGGGGTGCGTTGTCGTAATTGCTGACGACAACAACTCTGGCGGCAGGGTAGGCGGATTTGATCTGTGCTATCGCGGTCAACCCATCAACCTTTTCCATTTCAATGTCCATCAGGACATAGTCCGGTTGATGCTCCGTAAAGCTGGACAGAGCATAGACACCGTCAGAGCATTCATAGATCTGTTGAGCCAGGTCGCCGACCAGGGTCTTTATCAACCGCCTCATATTTTCGTTGTCATCAACGATTAGCAGTCGCATAGAGTTCCTAAGTTAGTTCTTTCAATTGGTTTAGACAAAGCAGCAACAGCAGTCCACGCAGGCTGTTGCTCGTCTTGAGTAGATCCGTTGCCGGCGTTAATTGCCTGAAACCAGGGGCTGGACGTTTCCATAACGACGCGGTGAACTGTCCGCTGCTCCTTTCGGTCATCTCGCCGCCACGCCCGCCACCTGGTTAAATCCTGTTATGGTCGCCACCACTGTGTTGGTGGTCGTGTCTATCACTGATACCCTGCCCGAACTGACGGCAGAAACGTAAACACGAGTTCCAGCCGCATTGAATGCCAGTCCATTCGGACCACTGCTAACTGTCACCGTCGCGACGACAGAATTGGTTGCGGTGTCTATCACCGATACGGAGTTGCCGCCACGATTGGCAACATAGACGCGAGTTCCCGCTGGATTGACGGCCACTGCCTGCGGATGTTGCCCGACGGTTACTGGCGTTCCGGCAGTATTGGTTGTTGCGTCGATAACTGATATGGTGTTGTCACTTGCGTTTGCGACATAGACGCGAGTTCCCGCCGGATTGACGGCCACGCCAAATGGACTATTTCCAACTGGTATTGTAGCCACGACAGTATTGGTTGCCGCATTTATCACCGACACGTTCTTGTCACTACTGTTGACAACATAGACGCGAGATCCGGCTTCATTGACCGCAATACTTGATGGAGCGACGCCAACCCCCACGGTGGCCACGACAGTATTAGTATCTGTGTCTATCACCGATATGTTGTTGGTATTCTGGCTGGTGATATATACGCGAGCTCCTGCTGGATTGATTGCCACACCGGCTGTAATTCCCCCAACCGCCACTGTCGTGACGACAGTATTCGCTACTGTGTCGATCACTGACACGTTGCTGCTAATATTGTTAACGACATAAAGGCGAGTCCCTGCTGGATTGATTGCCACGGCCTGTGGATTTGTTCCAACCGGCACGGTTGCTGCGACAGTGTTGGTGGCCGTGTCTATTACCGATAACCTGCCTGGGATTAAATCGCCGCCTGGGTTATCAATGACATAGGCCCGACCCGCTCCGTTTGTTAATGCTTCAAGATTAGTCAGTCGCGTCAGCACTGCCGTCAAATCCGGCGACGTGCCCGGCACTCCCTGCGGACCTTGATCGCCCTTGTCACCTTTTGGTCCGGGCACGCCTGCGGGAAAATCAATTGTATAGATCGTAAGATATGGCAGGTTACCGACTATGCCGGCCTGACCAGTGAACTTTGACGAATATCTGACCAGTGTTGAGCCAACAGTCGCGCCGGCCGTAAAGGTCACTTTGGCGCAGATCGTGTCTGTGTAATTAAACTGCTTTGAGTTTGTATTGATATAGGTGATCGTCAGCTTATACCCATTAACAGGATTCTGCCGAGTCTGAAAGTCCGCAGGCACAAGCGTTGACGAATGAACCAGAACAGCAGGGTCCATCGCTGTGACAGTTCCGATGCTGTTATCGAACTGAAAACCGATAACGTCATTCTGATCAAAGGTGAGCGCCCCAGCCGTCGACAGCGGCGACATACAAAGCAATGCGCTGCTGGAGTGTCCGATCGGGAATACCGATGGACTGATTGTGAAACCGGCGGTTGCAGGGGACTGCGCCATAACGGCCGAGACGGGGATCGATATTAATATCAGAACCAGTGACAGAAAGGTTGTTATGGTTCTGTTAATTAACGGGAGCTTTCTCATTGGATGTACCTCCGGGACAAGTGCTTTGTTTAGTTATCTCAAGTGCGAAGATAAAATGAGGCATTGGCGGGGAAATGAAAATGGAGGCACCCTCACGATTGTTTGAGTAGTTCTACTCTATTTGTTGAGTAGCTTTCCCCCTGACAGAAGAATCGGAGATGAGGAGATAGGGAGTAGGGGAGAAATAGGGTAAGCGAATAGGGGACAACAAAGTCTCCGGTTCAAGTTTTTCTAGATTTCGGATTTATGGTCAAAGGCAAATTTGACCAGCGCGTGGCTGCCCTGCAGGTTCAACTTTTCGCAGATGCGTGCGCGGTGATTTTCTATCGTGCGGTGACTCAAGCACAATTCGTTTCCGATCTCTTTGCTGGTTTTGGCTTCGGCGATCAATTTCAAAATGCGGCGTTCTGTTGGGGTCAAATTATGAACACCAGGTTTGGTTTGTTCGAATGATGTTGCGTGCGAGCTTCGATTCAAGAGGTGTTTCGATAAGGCAGGGCTGATATAAGGCTGGCCGGCGGCCACCGATTTAATACTGCTGACGATCTCTATAATCGCGCTGTCCTTCAGAATATATCCGTCAACCCCGAGATCCATTGCGGCATTAAACATGAACTCCTTTTTATGCATGCTCAGATAAATGATTTTGACTTGAACGCCTTGTTCTTTTAAAGCTCGTACAACATCGAAGCCATCCATTTTAGGCATGTCTAAGTCGAGAACCACGACATCCGGCTTATGAGTCTGGATTTGCAACAGAGCAACTTCCCCATCATCGGCCTCAGCGACTATCTTCAAATGCCGATCTGATTCAATTATTTGCCGCAAGCCGTGGCGAAAGACGGGATGATCGTCAGCAATCACAATCCTGATTTCATTTTCCATCCTTCATCCCTTTATATCAATTGCTATCGCTATCGATGTTCCTTCGCCTGGTGCCGAATGAATGACATGTTTACCACCGAGCATGCGCACGCGTTCTGATATACCGATTAAACCAAAGCCCGTCGTAGTCGAAGATTCCGCAGCTTTCTGCCCTTTGTCAAATCCGCAGCCGTTATCCGCAACCTCGACATGAATCGCATCGGGGTCGCGAGTGATGGTGACGCTGGCTTCAGTCGCTTTCGAATGCTTTATTATATTGTTAATACATTCCTGGATAATACGATAAAGATTGATTTCCTCTTCCTTGGAAAAGATTCCGTCTATAGGTTCAATCGCTACGGAGAATTTAATCGGCAAAGATTCTGAAGCGTCCGACACCAACAATTGAATTGCTTTTGTGAGACCAAGTCGATCCAGTTGATATGGGCGCAAATTATATGCAATCTCGCGCACCTCATCTATGGCTTGCGAGGCAGAGTCTGATATTTCAGTTAACTGCTCAATCGCTCGATCGTGATCTGCCGGAGTTGTCAGGCTGAACAGGGCGCGGTTTTTTATGATCAGCAGATTCTGACCCAGGCTGTCGTGCAATTCGCCGGCGATTCTTCGTCGTTCGCCTTCCTGCGAAGCCAGCAACTGGCGCGAGAATGTTTCCTGGGCAATCCTTGCGCGGTCCAACTGCCGGACGCGATAGTTATAACCAATCGCAGCGAAACCTATTACTGCTGCCATAGACAAACCGATAAACCACCACGTGCGATAAAACGGAGGATAGACAATTATTCGCAGGGTCGCCCCTTGATTGTTCCAAACGCCATCGCTGTTTGCGGCAATAACCCTGAACGTGTAATCGCCCGCTGGCAGATGCGTGTAATAGGTCACGCGTCTGTATCCTGCCGTGGTCCAGTCGTTGTCCAGTGGCTCAAGTTTATATTTGAATTCGACATTCTCCGGCTTGATGAAACTGAGCGCGGCATAATCGATTTCAAGATCGTCCTGACCAGGTCTCAGCTCAATTGGTTTTTGCAGATCCACATCATTGCGGTCCAGCAACGCCTTTTCAATTACCACTGGTGGAGCGACGGGATTGAAGGAAACCGCTTCCGGGTTGACAACCGCGACGCCGTTAGATGTTGGAAACCAGATTCGACCATCATGGGCTTTAAGCGCCGAAGGATTCCGGCCGCCATTGCATTCGGTATTGAGCATGCCGTCGGCCTTGCCATAAGACACAGTATTAATATTGGTAATCTTTCCGTTTGCAAAATCATTCAGATCCTGTTTGCGAGCGCGATAGATACCCTGATTGCTGCTCATCCAAAAGTTGCCGTGGGCATCTTCGACTATCGCAAAGACGCCATTGCTGAACATTCCTTCTTTTGTTGTGTAGCGTGTGAATTTGCCATCCTTGAGGCGATTCAATCCGCCATCGTAAGTGCCTATCCACAAAACACGATCGCTGTCTTCATAGATAGACCGGATTCGATTGCTGGAAAGTCCATCTTTCTCTGTATAGAAAACCAATCGTCCATCCACGTATTGCGCAAGACCGTTATAACTGCCTATCCAGATTCGACCGTTGCGGTCTTCATATATTGGCTGAACCATCCCAGTCAATCCATCTTTATCATCAAACCATTTTCTTTGACCATCCTTAACACGCATCAACGCACTACCAAGGCCCACCCAGAACGCGCCACTCTGGTCCTGGTAAATCGCGTCTGGCCATGCGGATGTTTTCCAATTGGCGCTCATCTGTGTGTCGTAAACAAATTTTTCGTCCGTAAACCGGCACAACCCCCAGGCTTGGCCGAACCACAAATTACCCTCGCGATCCTGGTAAATAGACCATACCGCTGTTGTTGGCTCGTGACCTTTCTGGCTTTGAGGGGCAAAGTTGAATGGATAAAAGGTAAATTTACCGTCTTTGAATCGATTGACCCCTTGACCGCCAATCCAGATGTTCTCAGCTTTGTCTTCGAAGATTGGATAGAATATTTTCCCGTGCATTCCGTCCGCTTCTGAGTACGTAGTTATAACCTGACGCGTTAAATGCGTAATCCCGTCATCATATGTGCCTACCCATAAGGTTCCTTCGCGATCCTCAAAGATCGTTTCAATCTGATTGGTAGGAAGCCCCTGAGTCGTTGTATAGGTAGTAAACTTGCCGTCTCTGAAACATACAAGTCCGCCGCCGCTTCCGAACCACATTGTGCCTTCGTGATCCGCAAAAAACGAAGTGAATCGCGAGTGCGGCAAACCATCTTCACTACCAAAGCGAGTCGTCACTCCATCTTTGAAAGTAAACAACTCACCATCATTCCAGGTTCCGATCCAAAGGCGACCTTGATGGTCCTCGTATATCTGGTCCGTAATAAATGTTTCTTTACCGCCGGGCGGAATCGTATACTCAGTCGCCTTTCCGTCCTTTACTCGCCGCAAATGCGAGCCCACCCGATACCACTCGTCCCCTGACGGACCCAGAATGCCAAGGTCATTATCCGGACTTGATTTATCTGTGGTGATTGAAACAAACCTTTCGCCTTCTTTGCGTCCGACGCCGTTTGATGTCTGAACCAGCAAGTCACCGTTTGGACGGCGGCGCACTTTAGCGACCAGATCGGCTGGCACACCGTCATCGGTAGTGTAAGTTTTAAATGTGTTGTTTTGATAATGCGTTACGCCGCCATCTTCTGAACCGATCCATAATGAGCCATCCGTGTCTTCGTATACGCATCGAAGGCGATTGCTCTTCATCCCCTTTGAATTGGCTTTATTGAATACTGTATAGCTTGCTCCGTCGTAGCGCACCAATCCATCAAGCGTCGTGAACCACAAAAACCCGTCACGTGTTTGCAAAATGTCATAGATAGAATTCTGCGGCAATCCGCTGTCGGTGTTCCAGTTGTGGAAACGATACTGAGCCGGCGTCACTGCGGATGAAATGAATAACATCGCGGAGAAAAGGAATGCACAAAATAACCACCAGCCTTTAAACCGGCGACGTGGGATAATGAAATCCCAGGGGAGCTTTTGGCTCACCAGCTTGGAGAATGATGAGATCAAAAGGACGAGACTCCATCAAAGATGATAAAAAACTTAATATAATGCGCTGAGGCATTTATGGCAATCCGGGCATGACCTTCCTGGACGAATGATAACCAACAGAGTCAAAAGAGCATAAGGAAAATTGCTCGGCGTCAATTGTCGCGTCTCTAGCGTTTAGTCCGCCCACCTGCAGCCACTGCATAGCATATTCTGCGAAGTCGGAGAAAATCTCGACGGGTTTGGATACTCAGGAGCAAAACTCCTGTCAAAGGTGCGCAAAACCTTCATTCATCGGTTCGATTCCGATCGCCGCCTCCAGTTCTTTAGGAACCAATGGTTCGCCCAATGTAAATAGGTCCAGTTAAGGAAGTCCTTGACTGCTTGCGGTGAGTGAACTCCATAACTGAATTCATTATAGATACTCTCCACATCGGCAATCGCAATCTTGTAACCTTGGCTTCGTCTGAGTTCTGCCAGTGGCCGGATACTCTGCGCAAAATCTTTGTGAGTAATGATTACAAAGTCTGCTCCCGCATCTTTATTAAGCATCGACGGTTGACTGGCAGTGATCGACAGCGGGCGCATCATCTGATCCGTGGCGAATACCAGCAGATTGCGTTTTCTTCGCCCCTGCAATACTTACTGAATAGACGCCGTTTTCGCCGCCCTCTATCATTCCCTGTAATTCTACAGGCTGCGACGCGCTGGCTACATCGATTGCTCTGATCTGATTTGATGTGAAACCATCTACGATGATAGATTGATAACAATTGCGCTCCCTGAGTCTCTCCCTCAGCAATAGCCCCACGCAAGGTTTTGCCGTCCATTGCCAGCACTTCATCGATAGTTGTCTCTGGTTTTGGGCTTGCCTGCTGGCACAGATAAAGTCAAGCTTTCTCCTCTAACTGCTCCACTTCGATAAAGCTGTGCAGCAATCCTCGATAGGTGCTTTCGTGCGGCATCCTTCCAGCTCAGGCAAAGCGCTTCTTTGAGTCTCTGAGCACGCTCTGTTATTCGGTCAGCGATCTCTGTCGGCTTGTTTGCTCCACATAATTTGGCAAGCAGGATTAAGATAATCAATGCTTAGAGCTGGTAGCGCAGACCGCGAGCTTTACGCTGGTCTTTAATCTCACCTAATAATTCAGCTAAAGTTCGGTACGAAGCACTCGCTATGATGGTTGTTCTAGGCTATATTGCATTTAGACCTTCCTTTGACTGGCTATTCTGGTTTTTTTGATTTAAACAGCTATCTCAGGAAGGTTCCACGCTTATTTGTCAAGGTTCCACACGTTAAAGCGACTTTGCAAGGACCCTGCTGCCTGCTGATTGGAAGGTGGACAAAAACGCTGCATTACCTTATCATTACAGGCTTTTGCGATGACCGAAACTAACAGCATATATCAGGCTGCTTTCTCAAACGACGTCCCGGATATAAAGAACGATCCATGGGTGATCTCGTTTGAGCGCAGGTTGTTTCGATACCTGTACGCCACTGTCGGTCTGACGGTTCTGATTGGCGCTATAGCGACGCGGAACGTTTTACTGACAGCGGCAATTGCGCTGGGCGCGGCACTGGGTATATTTAATTATCGCTGGATGCGGTCGAGCCTTCTGGTAATTCTCGGTTCTGGCTCGTCAAAGCCGCCACAAGGCACGGCGTTTAAATTTATCTGGCGTTATCTGGTGATCGCTGCGATTATTTTTGCTGCGCTCAGCATCGGTCATCTGAATCTGGCGGCGATAATAGCTGGATTGCTTGCAGCGATGATCGGACCGCCGATAGCGGAAGCTGGCTACCAGTTTTTTACGGTTATAAGAGATCGCAATTGGTAACACACTTGACGGAGTGATTACTCACTTATGTTTTTATCTTATCTCCTCCAAGAAGGCGGCGAAGCCACAAAAGCCGCGGCCGAACACGCAGAAAAAGCGGGCGCCGAAGTGCCCTGGCTGGTCGAGCAGGTAAATCACCTGCTAGGACCGCTCGCATTCGACATCGAGAAATCGATCATGCCGCCGATCTATCACGCGGTGAAGATATTCGGCGCCGAATGGCCGGGTGCGCGCTTTACTGACGGTCACGACGCGCTTGCGCACGGTTATTTGCCGATCCCGACGCACGTCGTTATGGCGACGATAGCTTTTCTGGTTTGCACTGTTGGTCTCTACTTGTTTCGCGGAAAGCTTTCGGTCGACAAGCCCAGCTCGCGCCAGCACGTTCTGGAGTTGATCGTCCTGCAGGTTCGCGAGATGCTGACGCAGATCGTCGGTCCTTTTGGCCCGCGTTATCTTGCAGTCATTGCCTCGTTTACATTGTTTATATTGATTTCGAACCTGATGGGATTGTTGCCCGGTTTAACCGCACCGACCGTCAGCATCAATGTTACCCTGGCGCTGGGCATCACATCATTTCTTTATTATATAGGGATGGGATTCAAGCAGCAGGGGCCGAAATACCTGATGCACTTTTTTGGCGGACTGACCGGGATACTGCTGATAGGGATTGGTCCAATCATTTTCGTCGTCGAGCTGGTCAGTAACTTTGTCAGACCGGCAACGCTTGGCATTCGTCTTTTCGTCAACATTTTCGCCGACGAGAAGATCGCCGAAGCATTCGCCAACATTCTTCCGATCGGTCTGCCCATAGCGACAATGGCGCTGGGCACATTCGTAGCAATAGTTCAGGCTTTCATTTTCATAACGTTGTCGATGGTGTATTTGAGCGAGACCGTGCCTCACGAAGAGCACGATCACGAGCATGGCGCGGCAGAGCACGGCGAAGTCGCCCACGCTGCGGCTCACTAGGATCAGAGCGGCAAATACGAAGATTTTATATTTTCATAATAACCGATTCGTGTGCGCTGTTTCTGATTGTCGTCAAATTCTCAGAAAAGATGAAAACGGGTCATTAATAAAACAGGATCTTGCAAACGTCGCTGGAGCTTGGCTGTTATCGTTGAAAGTATACCGGGCGTCGATCTAATCCCTGATCCGTTTCATTGCCTCTGAACAAAAACAGGAGGATTGAATGCGTAAATTCAGGTTTTTCTTTTTAACGACGGTTGCGATTCTCGCGGCCAGTATCGGTGTGTTCGCTCAGGCTACCGGAACTCCGCCTGCGGGTCACACGTCCTATGTTGATTTCGCTCCGTTCGCAGTGGCAATTGCAGCCGCAATCGCTTCACTGGGAGACGGACGCGCAATCGCTGCCGCCTGCGAAGGTACGGCGCGCAACCCCACTGCTGGTGGACGTATCTTCACGATGATGATTCTTGGTCTCGCACTGATCGAAACACTCGTGCTGTTTACGTTTCTGACCGTCGCTCTGTGGTTCCACTAAAGAGAAGGTTAGCTGGACAGCAAAAAGGCTCGCCACGGCGAGCCTTTTTGCGCATTGAAGTTCAGAGTACAAGCTTTAGCTTGCGTGTCTCCGAGAGCAGCAGCCTAAAGGCTGTACTCTAAACGTTATTCGTCTTCGATTAATTATTCGACCCCTTCTCTCCGCGAACCTCTCCGATTGCCGCTTTGCCTGGATTGAAGGTTTCAGCAGCGATGCGCTTCATATCACTCTTATCAACCAGCTTAATCTGATCGCCAAGAGCATCGACTTGTTCTACAGGGTGTTTGAAGATCGTCGCTTTCGCGTATTCCAGCGCGTGAAACCGCTGCTGTTGCAGCGCGATATTGTAACGGCTGACCGTCAGGCTCTTTGCCAGATCGAACTGCTGATCGCTGACATCCTGTGTCGCCAGCTTTTGAAACTCGGCCATAACCTGACCTCGCGCCGCCGATTCATTATCAGGAGTCGATGCTACCGACACAGCAATAGCTCCGCCCAGGAAACGCGGTCGATCAAACGCGAAACCTGATTGCCCAAGCAAATCTTCGCCAATTTGCTCTCCGATCAAAGTTCGCAATAATAGCAGCGCATTGTGATCCGCGCTCTCGCCTTTCGGAGCGGGAAATCCGATTATCTGAACTGAATCTTTGCGAACACGCGGCTCGACCATTTCCTTGAATGGCGGAGTCGGGGTTGGAACTGACGCTTTGAAACTAGTGTCGAGCTCGTTCCTGACAAAACCTTCAGTCATATACCGGCCTACCAAGGCAGAACCGTCGGTATCGCCAACAAGAATCGCCAGCGGCAGTTGCCGTTGGATTGTTTTGTTGTACCAGGCTTTGATCGAATCGTCAGTGGCATTTTTTATTACTGTTTCATCACCAAGACGATCTCGACCGTATGCGTGACTCGGATACATCGAGCGCCAGAACAATTCCATTGATCTCGCCTGACTGTCGTCTCTCTCTCGTTTCATCTCAGCCAGCAACAATGTTTTTTCTCGCGCGACTGATACTTTGTCAAACTCGGGATGCTCCAGCAATTCAATCATCAGCGGCAGAGCCGATTCTGCATTCCGAGAGAGAACGCTCATGGTATATCCATAGAAATCGGGCTCGTTGACCTCGTCGATTGTGCCGCCAAGCTGCTCGATCTCAAACGCGACGTTCGGGTGATCTTTTGTGCCTCTCAGCATCGTGCGCAGCATCAATTCTGTTATGCCATTGTCGGATGCTGTCTCGGTCAGGCGTCCGCCTTGGAAATAAAAGCCAATTGTCACCGTTTGCTGCGAGTGATCTTCGCGGACCAGAACGTGAGGTCCGTGCAGCGTGTCAAAACTCCTCACGGGTTGCGGCGCCAAATCGTAGACGATGCCGGGCGTTCCATTCTGTTTATCTTCGCCTTGTGAAAGAGCGGGCATATCCAGCGTGGATTTAGTGTCATTTTTCGTGACCGTTTGACGCGAGCCACCGATCCAGTACTTTACCGTTTCGGCATAAGCTTCCGCATTCGGGAAAGTCCTCGGCGCGGCATTCTTCGCTTCGTATTCGACAACAGTTGCGCCGCCGACAGTCAAATATTTATTTGCAGCAGCGGCGATATCATCGGCCGAGACCGCTCGAATTTTTGATATGTAGGACAAAGCGTTTTTGTAATCGCCGGTCATTGCCTGGAAATAAGCCATGACCCTGGCTTGACCTTCAACTGTTGCCCAGGAATCGATGAACTGTTTTTCCAGGTAAAGTTGAGCGCGCTGCAACTCGCCGGTTGAAACCTGCGCACGGCGTAGTTTTTCAACTTCACCAAAGTATGCTGCTTCACCATCGTCGATTTTGTCAGGCTCGATTTGAAGCTGTACAGTCAGGCACCCCGCATCAATGCTCGATGCATAATCGGCGGTTGCCGCCGTTATTAGTCCCCTCGAAAACAGGGTAGATCTATTCAACCACGACCCATATCCTTTGCCGATCAGCGAAGCCAATACATCAACGGCTGCGGCCTCAGGGCTCTTCAGGTCAGGAACACGGTAACTGATATCAACTATAGACTGGTTGTAGTCGCCTCGATCATAAAAATAGCGTAGATCCGTTTGTTGCGGGGTTTTTGATGGTTCACTGCCTCCTGCCGCCAGCGTTCCAAACAATTGCCGAGCTCGCTGCAAAATGGCGGATGTGCGGACTGCACCTGCGATGCTGATGACGATATTGCCAGGTCGATAATTAGCTTTGAAGAAATTATTTACCTGATCTGTTGTTGCTGATTTGATTGATTCGCTTGGATCGGTGGCTGATGGTTTTGCCTGACCCTGAAGCGAAATTGCTTGCGCTTTCAACGTGGCATGTCGCACTTGATTGTCGTCATAATATCGCAGTTGAGCAACCGTTGTTGTTATGGCCTTCTTAAGCTCTGCGCCATCGAAGACCGGATGCGAGAGCATCTCTGCCTGATTCGCAAGCGCTGCGTCCAGTTTTTGCGAAGGCACTGTGACGCCGAACACTGTTCCTGACACATTTGTTTCCGCCGAAAAGGTACCTCCCAAACCATCGATTCCGCCACTGTTGTTTGTGCTGGTGCGATAAAGCAGATTCGTCGTCAGCGTCGCGATTCCTTTTGAATTATCGTCTTCCTGGAGCGGTCCGGCTTTAACATAGGTAACAACAGAAGCGAGTGGAACGGCCTGCGCCTCGCGAATAACGATTGTGATTCCGTTCTTCAGAATGAACCGTGAGTTTATGCCATCGCCTTCCTGTTTCACGATTCTGCCGCCTTCGGGTATGGGACCGATGTTGGGTTGTTGCGGCGTCGGAGTTTTATCTTCTGATTTTTCCGGTTCGGCTTTTCGCCCGCGTCCGCTTTGCGCAAGTGTGGCGCTGTTTATATATAGGCTGCTGAAAATAAGATTTATTAGAATGAGGATGACTTTGACAGTCTTATTCATGAATGCTCGCTCTCATCACCTGGCCTGATTTACGTGCGTATCAAAAGTGTAGCAAGTGAGGCTGTCAGAGGGAAGAAATCGCACCTGCTCTATAGCCAAATAAGATTGGTGAGTCCAATGAGAAAGATTCGCAACCGAGGAGACAGAGAGCATAGAGGAAAGACATTCTAAATCTTCGTGTGCTCTGAGTCCCGATAACGAATCAGCTATCTTCCCATTGAATGGCTGCACCCCCGCTTCTGCGCGCTTCCACCTAGCCGTGACATTAATGTCTTAAGCCGGTTACGGTGGCAAAAGCGCCACAATCCGACAGTACCGTTGCGAGCGCCACGAAAGGGTAAAATGCCGCTAAGAACCTTACGTCATAGCAATTGCGTGATGCGGTTGCATAACACTAATCTGGCATATATATTGCACCTATCCCTATGATAGTTCGCGAGTTATACACGATTTAGAAGCTGAAACCGTTCTTTTTTCATCTGTGCGCGTGGTTCAGCAGAGTGGCTTTGCGAGCGAATATTACAGACATGGAAAGGCTAAAGCTAACACCATTAACTGGCCTTTTGCTGATACTGCTTATCAGCGGTCTAACGTTCTATGCCTGTCATCGGGAACAGCCACGACGCGTTGAACCGTCCAATAAGGACGTTAATAAAGAGAAGCCGGTAACCCCACTGGATAAAGAGCATCAGGTTCAGCTGCTTAAGAATGCCCACGCCGCCGCAAACTCAATTCTCAACAGTCTGGAGGGCGATGATTACGACGGAGCGCTCCAGCAATTGGAACCGCTGCAATCGGCTGCAAAGAATCTTCCCAGTCCGCAGTTGAATCATCCCGACATTAACCCGGACCTTGGGGACTTGTTTCAGCTCTACGTCGTTCAACTTGAAAGAAGCTTGAACAACGAAGACAAGGCCAGTGCTCGATTCGAAGCGACCTGGTTGTATGGCATTTCCGGCGATTTCCTGAGTCGATTACAGGTCGGCGAACCCCCTGATCTGGAACGGTTTATCTTGTTAACGCGTGAGTTTAGCATCTGGGCGGACAGTCGCGACGAAGAGATGCTGGAAATTCGCGCGACAGCGATCCGCAATGCATGGAATGATCTGCGACGTTCGATCATCCAGAAGCGCAATGCTCAGGCTACCGCAGAATTTGATGGGATCAGCCAGCAATTGGAACAGGCGGGTTCCATTGATGATTACATTAATCTGGTCCAACCTATGCACGATGCGACCGATCATATTGAAGAGCTCTTCCGCCAATAACCTGAATCCGACGACAAAGCTGTGGTACTATTTGGCGCACGTGGAGGTGCGGGGGTTCTGGTGAATCTCGCGGGCTTCAAACCCGTTGCGCCCTGACGAGAGTTGGGGTGGGTCGGTTCGATTCCGACACGCCTCCGCCATCAGGTTTGCTCAAATCATCGGATTTGGCCAACTGGTGTCACACCGGTCACGGTTCAATAACTGCTTTGTTCCCTGTTATTAAGGCTGTGACACCTGGTGTGACACGGACGTCAGACGGCCAAAACTTCGACTACTGATGTCACAGTTTTTTGATCCTGCGGTAACAAATCATTCATGATGGCCGGCGGAGGTTTGGGGCTTACGACTAAACTGGTTTGCTAGCCAAATCCTCCCTTGTCAGGTTTGTTACATGCTTGTAAGATAACCGTTTGCTTATAAACAACCTATCGATATAGTGAATCAGGAGAGTAAGTCCTAATGGTAAAGGCAACGATCGGCGTTATCGGCGGCAGTGGTCTGTACGCGATGGCTGACCTGAAGGATGTCGAAGAGGTGTCAGTCGACACACCGTTCGGGAAACCGTCTGACAGTTTCATAATAGGGACCTTGGACGGCGTCAGAGTAGCCTTTCTTCCTCGTCATGGTCGTGGACATCGCTTGCTACCGACGGAACTGCCATTCCGTGCAAATATTTACGGAATGAAACAATTGGGCGTGGAGCGCATCCTATCCGCCAGCGCGGTCGGCTCTCTGAACGAAAATCATAAACCACTGGACATCACGATCCCTGATCAATTTATAGACCGAACTCGCGGCAGACAAAAGGAATCGACATTTTTCGGAGACGGACTGGTTGCGCACATTGCCTTTGCGAATCCTGTCTGTCACGAACTGGGTGATGCACTTGAAGAAGCGGGCAAGTCGCTGAATACGGTGACAATCCATCGCGGCGGCACTTATGTTTGTATGGAAGGTCCCGCTTTTTCAACCAAGGCGGAATCGAATCTATATCGGTCGTGGGGCGCCGATTTGATCGGTATGACCAATCTGCAGGAAGCAAAGCTGGCGCGCGAAGCAGAGATCTGTTATGCCACGCTGGCGCTTGTCACTGATTTCGACTGCTGGCATCCGGATCACGATTCGGTAACCGTTGAGATGGTTATCAGCAACCTGGTTCAGAATTCAAGCAATGCTCAGAAAATAATCAAAGGAGCAATTAAGCGGATCTCTGAGCGTGAGGCTTCTTGTAAGTGTCAATCCGCTCTAAAACACGCTATCATGACGCAGGCGAAGGATATACCGCCGACGACAAAAGAGAGGCTTTCAGCCATAGTCGGCAAATACCTGCAGTAACCAATAGGAGATTGTCGAATGCGAAAGACGAAAGCTGTCTCTGCGTTTCTCGCGTTAGTATTCAGTTTGTGTCTGGCTGGAAGTGCCATGGCGCAAGTTGGCTCCGGTCCAAAATCGCCGCCACGCGACCCAGAATTAGAGAAGAGCTCGAAGACAAACCTGGAGGCCGGCGAGTTTTACATCAAGAATCGAAAAGCGTACAAGGCCGGCATCGATCGTTTGGAAGAGGTTGTAGCGACTTATCCCGAATACTCAAGAATGGATTTGGTCTATTACTGGTTGGGGATTGCCTACACCGGTCTTTCAAACCAGGCCGAAAAGGCTAACAAAAAAGATGAGGCCGCCAAGAATCGCGCCGTAGCTGTTAAGTACTACAAGCAATTGTTGAAGGAATTTCCTGAGGGCGAATTGACTGCGGATACCAAAAAGGCGCTGAAGGCTCTTGGAGAGGAAAACTGAATCGGAGACACAAAGAAGGACGCGGAGAGTCGGGGAAACGGAGACGCGGAGAAAGACAACCATTCCCCGCGTCACCGTGTCCCCGTATCTCCGCGTCTTTTTTTATAAAAGGGGGATTGATAAATGTCGGTTTTGGTCGTGGGGTCGGTTGCTTTTGACGCTGTGAAAACGCCGTTTGGCGAGCGCACAAAGGCATTGGGAGGAGCCGCTACTTATTTTTCACTGGCAGCTTCGTTTTTCACAAAAGTCAAAGTGATCGCGGTTGTTGGAAATGACTTTACCGACAAAGAACGTTCGGTCTTTCTCGAGCGCGACATAGACATCTCGGAAATGCAGCATGTTCCGGATGGCAAAACGTTTTTCTGGAAAGGTGAGTACGGATACGACCTGAATACCGCACACACGCTGGATACCCAGTTAAATGTATTCGGCGATTTCAACCCCGCTCTTTCTGAAGATGCGCGTAAAACTCCTTACGTATTCCTTGGCAATATTCTTCCCGGGCTGCAACAAACAGTACGAGAGCAAATGATCAATCCCCGACTTGTTGCACTGGACACAATGAACTACTGGATCGAAAACCAGCGTGATGCTTTGCTGGAAACTTTGCGCGGAATCGATATGCTGTTAATCAACGATGCCGAGGCGCGCGAGCTTGGCGGCAGCTCAAATCTGATTCGGGCAGCGCGCAGCATCCTGAACATGGGACCAAAAACGCTGATCGTAAAGCGCGGTGAATACGGCGCGGCGATGTTCCGCGACGGATCGTACTTTGCAATGCCAGCTTACCCGTGCGAAGACGTAGTTGATCCGACCGGTGCCGGCGACACTTTTGCCGGCGGATTTATCGGTTATCTGGGCGCCACGGATAATCCAGACGAAGCTGCAATCAGGCGCGCCATTATTTATGGATCCGTCATGGCGTCATTTACCGTTGAAGATTTCAGTTGCGATCGTCTGCGCCAGTTGAATCCGAAAGAGATCAACCAGCGATTCCGCGAATTCAAAAAGATCACCCATTTCGAAGAGTTGGAATTCGCGCATACGGTTTCGGCCTGAAGCGCCCCATATGCATTTCTGCAAACTACACGGTTGCGGCAACGATTATCTTGTCATCGAAGAATCAGAATGTCGCGACCGTGATCTGTCTGCACTTGCTCGCGCGATTTGCGACAGACATTTCGGCGTTGGATCGGACGGAATAGCGATCGTTAGGTCAGAAGATTCATCGAAAGAATATAACGTCCGAATCTTTAATCCCGACGGCAGTGAAGCGGAAGTCTCCGGTAACGGTACCCGGTGTGTCGCTGGGTATCTTTACTTCTCAAACCAGCAGCATGAACCAATCTTGCGTCTGCGCACGTTGTCAGGGGTAAAGATCTTTCGATTGATCGAGTGGGACAATTTGCGATATGTGTTTGAGACCGACATGGGCTCTCCTCACTTGAATCCAAAAGAGATCCCGATCAAGGTAAACAGCGATGGTCCGGTGATCGGGTACGATTTAAAAGTCGGCGAAAAAACGATTCAAATCACATCCCTGTCAATGGGAAATCCGCATTGCACCCTGTTTGTTGAAAACTTGAATGGGATCGATATAGAGCACATCGGAAAACGCATAGAATCGCACCCGCTGTTTCCGAATAGAACTAACGTGGAATTTGTTCAGGTAATAGATCGCAACAATATCGAAGCCAGGTTTTACGAGCGCGGGGCAGGAATGACATTATCCTCGGGATCAAGTTCCTGCGCTGCTGCTGTTGCTTCCATTCTTAATGGATTCACCGACAGGAGAGTGCATGTTCATACGGCTGCTGGTATGCTAGTTGTCGAATGGCAAGAAGACGGTTCGGTAAAGTTGACCGGACCGGCCGAAGTTGTTTATGAAGGTAATTGGCTTTCCAAAAGCTGAATAGCGAAAATAAACGGAGATCAAATGTACTGTCCAAATTGCGAAGCTGAATATCAAAGCGGAATAACAACCTGCAAAGACTGCGGAATCCCATTGGTTGAAAAGCTGACGCCATCAACAACGATTCACGATCACAGCAATGCGACGATGGTGCCGCTGGCGTCGTTCAAATTCCCGGGCGAAGCGCAAATGCTGGAGGAATTGCTGCAGAAAAACAACATCAGGTCATTTGTGCAGGGCGCAACAGATACGATAGCGATTCCCAGCGGATTCAGCGAGGTTTCGGTTTTTGTCGACGAACGCGATTTGGAAAAAGCCAACGAGTTGTACCAGGAGTTTTTCGAAGCAGAGATCGATATGCCTGATGGCGATGACGACGACGAGGAGGAAGAATCGTCTTAGGCTGTAGTTAAATCCGTTACGGTGTCGAGCTAATCCATGGCCGAAGAAATAGTCGTTTTAGTGACCATAAACGAACTCGAAGAGGCGCGCAAACTTGCGGAAGAGCTGGTGCAGAATCGATTGATTGCATGCGCGAATATCATTTCGGGAGTCGATACCATCTACAGGTGGAAGGACGAGATTCAGCGCGACCGCGAAGTTATGATAATCCTGAAGACCACTCGCGAACTGTTTGCAAAGGTCGAAGAAGTGGTTAAAGAGCTTCACAGTTATGAATTGCCGGAAGTTATAGCTCTGCCGATCGCGGAAGGGTCTGAGGAATATCTTCAGTGGCTCAGATCCTCGCTAAGCAAAGAGACGCCGTAAATAAAGAGACATGATAGAACCTTCGTATTTAAGACTTTATCAATCAGGCGAGTTGAAGCGTCGCGTCGATCGACTCGAAGCAATGCTTGAAAGTTGTGATATCTGCCCGCGCGATTGCCATGTCAATCGTCTGAAGGACGAAGTGGCGATCTGTTATTCAGGTTATCTGCCTGTGGTCTCCAGTTACACGCCCCATTTTGGTGAAGAGCCAGCGCTCTCCGGAACCCATGGCGCCGGAAATATATTCATGGGATTGTGCAATCTTCGCTGCGTCTATTGCCAGAATTTTCAGATCAGCCAGAATTTTAAAACCGAACGTCAGAACGAAGTCAGCTTTGAGCGATTGGCAGAGATGATGTTGGAACTTCAGGCTCAAGGCTGCCATAACATCAACTTCGTTTCGCCAACTCATTTTGCTTCCCAGATTATTAAGTCAGTTTATCTTGCAGTTGAACGTGGACTGCGACTGCCGATCGTTTACAACACAAATGCTTACGATTCGGTTGAAGTTCTGAAACTTTTAGACGGCATTGTCGACGTTTATCTGCCCGATTTGAAATACAGCGAAGAATCGGCGGGCAAGGAATATTCGAAGGTTCCCGATTATGTAGAACGCGCTCGGGCGGCGATCAAAGAGATGTATCGCCAAATGGCCGAAAATCTTGTGTTTGATGAAAACGGATTATTAAAACGCGGGCTCGTCATTCGTCTGCTGGTGCTTCCAAACGATATTGCGGGAATCGAGGAATCGCTTCAGTTCATTCATGACGAGTTGTCGCCGAAAGTTGCGCTTAGCTTAATGGCGCAGTATTACCCGACAAACAAAGTTACGGATGAGCGATATGTCCTGATCAGTCGCCGAATACGCGACCGCGAATGGATTCGAGCGGTCGAAGCAGCCGAAGCTCTGGGAATGAAAGAGGGCTGGCAACAGGAGCTGGAGACGGCGTCAGAGTATTACCGACCGGACTTTACGCACCGCGAGCAACCGTTCAAAGACATTTCTGATTTCAAAGGGAAACTACCTGTTATTGGCAAACCATTATCTGTCTAAATAATTTTTACCAAACAAAGGCGTGAGCAATCCTTCTCTCATCAACTCTGCCACTTCAAGCAATGGTGATCGTACGCTGCTCAGTATCCGAAATCTTACGAAGCATTTTTCCGTCGGCAGTAGTGTGCTTGGCGGAAGCGAAGCCGTCGTTAAGGCAGTAGACGGTGTTTCTTTGTCTATTAACAAAGGTGAGACATTCGGTCTGGTTGGCGAGTCAGGATGCGGTAAAACAACAGTGGGTCGCTGTGTCCTCAGACTCATTGAGCCTACTTCAGGCGGGATTCATTTCGATGGTGTCGATCTGTTGAAATTGAATACCCGTGAGTTGCGCGAAAAACGCCGCGACATGCAGATCATTTTCCAGGATCCGTTCGCTTCGTTGAATCCGCGAATGACCATCGGACAAATCGTCGGAGAACCGTTGATCATTCATTCGATGAATGAAGACAGCTCAAGCAATCCGTTGCGGGCTGTTGCCAGAGTAACTGGACTCGATTCTCTGGTTCAAACTAAACAACAAAAAGAACGCGTCGCAGAGCTTTTGCGGGTTGTAGGTTTACAGCCTGAATACGCTAAACGCTATCCGCACGAATTTTCCGGCGGGCAGCGACAAAGAATCGGCATAGCTCGTGCACTGGCGCTGAATCCAAAGCTGATAGTCGCGGATGAGCCCGTTTCCGCGCTCGACGTCTCGATTCAGGCACAGGTGGTAAACCTGTTACAGGATCTTCAGCAGCAGTTTGGACTGACCTATCTTTTTATTTCGCATGGATTGGCAGTTGTCGAGCACATATCGACAAGAGTCGGCGTTATGTATTTAGGCAAACTGGTCGAGGTCGCCCCGGCAGAAGAGATTTATCGCAATCCTTTGCATCCATATACACAGGCCTTACTATCGAGCATTCCGCTTCCCGATCCGGACGCAAAGAGAGAGAGGATTCATTTGTCGGGTGACGTGCCGACGCCGATCAATCCCCCGACGGGATGTCGATTCAATACCAGATGCCCGCAGGTGATGGAGGAATGCCGAAGAGAAGAACCGCAACTGATCACGATTGGTAAAGATCATCAAGTCGCCTGTTACCTGCATAAATCCTGACGCGAGATAACCATCGGGGAACGCAAAACAGCGCATCACTCGGGCAAATTGTGTTAGTATTCCTGGCAGCGTCCAGGATACTTGTGATTGTCGGATTTTCAGAACAAATGGCGGTTCGTCGTCGTTTGAGTCATTTGCCATCAGTTGAATCACAGTCTTAATCAATCAGGAGCGAGATATGAGCAGCCAACCTCCGGCTTACGCCGCCGTAGATTATCAGAATACCCCAAGTGAACCGCCAAAGCTCGGCTTTGGTGCGAGACTAATCAATGTTCTATTTTCACCATCAGAAACATTTGCCGATGTAAATCGCGCCCCCAAACCTGTATTACCCATTATCGCCGTGATCTTGCTGGGAATAACGGGCGGATTTCTCATACAAGCCAGGCTACATCTAGATGCAGGCGCGATTATGCTTCAGAAGGTCGATGAATCACTGGCTCGACAAGGGAAAACCAGGGACGATATGCCGCAACAACAGAAGGACGCAATTGAAGCTCAGGCTAAATTTTTCACGAAATATGGCTGGTTAACCCCTTTTCTAGCGGTTTTCGCTCCTATAAGTTTAGCCTTTTTTGCGCTTTTGTTCTGGGTCGGAAATCTGGTTATGCAAGGCAAAGCGCAGTTTCCAAAAGTTCTTAGTGTTGTTGCTTGGTCAACGCTAGTAACAGGAATTATTCAGCTACTGTTGAATTTCGGTGGAACGTTTATCAGGAATCCCAGTGATATCGATGTGACCGAAGGAGTCATTATAACCAATCTCAGCCCGCTTGTACCGGCAAGTAACAATATAGTTTTGCATATACTTCTACAGCGGTTTGATCTTTTCACGATCTGGTTTCTGATTCTCTGCGCGATTGGATTGGCCGCCGTTTCAAGGAAGAAGACTGCCGGCCAAATGGCGGTCATTACATTTGGATGGTGGGCGCTTTGGGTTGTTGTCCGTGTTGGATGGGCTGCGATCTTTAAGAGTTAAAAACTACGCCAAAGTCAGATCAACAACCAGCGGGCGGTGATCCATTTTACCCATCGCCGCCTCGCTGACCACCCTTGATTCCTGTACTCCCGCAACATCGACTGAAGGGCCGAAGATATAGTCGATTCGCCTGTTGTTGACCGCAGTGTAACCGGCATCTTTTCCAAGGTCCCGAAAGTATTTCAACAGATAGTTATAAGATTCGCTGTCGTTCTTTGCATTGTCGGTATAAAGGTCCTCAGGCTTATCAGGATCGATTTCAAGGTTGAAATCTCCGGCGATAAATACCCGATCCGTGTTGAGTTTCGATCTTGCCCAGTCAACTATATCGCCCACGAAAACGCGACGTTTTTTTGAGTTATACGTGTCGGCGTGAACGCTGATAAAAGTTACGGGAGGACGATCGTCGCTTAATTGAAAGTGAGCCGCTATCGCGGTTCTGCCTGTCTCGGTCTTGATGGTCTCAAAGCTGGCCGACTGATTCTTCACCAAAACGGCGACGGTTCGATCATCATCGCCGAGCGGAGCTACTGCACCACGGTATTTTCCATTCAGGTGGCGCAGCAGCATTTGCAATTGAGGCTCGCCCGTGATTTCCTGCAAGCCAATGACATCAGGATCGTTGTCAACGATTACCTGAGCAATATTCGGAATGTCTTTGTTATGGGCGCGATTATCCTCTTCGAGATCTGCGTACCCAATATTCCAGGTCATGACCTTTAGCTTTACGCCGGGCTTGCTCCGCTGTCCGACAATTGATCTGTCGACGCCGGGATCGAAATAGTAGGTCCCCAGAATCATCAGACCCAGCAAAACTATTAATGCGATCTTGCCAATCATAAATTCAGTGCGAAGAGTTCAGCGTCAAAAACCTCGGCGCGGTTAACCGCCACCGAGGTAATGATACTCCACGAATGTTCCCCGCAAAACAAGCGCAGCGAATTGATTTATTTTCCTGTTCGTTTTAATTCGAATGTTCCGAGGCTGTCGCCCATTGTCCAGGTGCCGCTCATCACGTCCGCCTTGACTGTTGCCGTGACCTTGGCATTCTCGCCATCAGGAGTGCTCCAGATAATTGTCCATTTGCCGTCGCCGAAAGAGACGTTGCTTGTAGTCCAGTTCCCCGCCTGGCTGAATATCTCAGCGACTATGCTCTTTCCATCTTCCTTAAAATTCACCGTGATCGATTGCTCTTCTCCGCTGGCGGTTTCCTTCCCTGTCCCTTCCCATTTCCCCAGGATCGTCTTGTTGCCTGTATTTTGAACAGCGAAGGTCGCGGCAGCACAAACTAAGATCGCTGAAATAGTTACCAGCATCACCGTAAATCTAAATCTAGTCATATAGTTCAACCTCATTAAATTTTTTATCCGACGGTTTGGCGCGGCTCATTAGGAAACACGAGAATAATAAATTCAACCTTTTGAAAGCGACACGGATCTCTTGTCGCTGAAATAAAGACGGTTGGTTAATGGATAAATGTTAACGTCATCTGAATAGATTTTGGATAAATCGAAAAGATCCTCGTTTTCAAGATCTATCCATCTCGCAAAGAACAGCCTAACACCACGGTTCTTTGGGGCCGATATACATTGGGTAGACGTGCAGGGGAAGACGTGTGCGCCGGTTACAAGATGTGTCTCGTATGCGCGCGTCGGTTAAACCCGTAACATAAATGATTTATGAGGCTTAACAGGGGACGAGCAATTCTATTTACCTCGATCGCTTTTTGGCTGTTTGCCATAGGGATCGGTCTGAAATACGTTTGGAGTTACGAAATCGCGCCGGGAACGCCCGCTATCCCTTCTGCACAATGGCCTGTCGACAGTAAGATACCGAGAATCGAGGGACAGGCGACTTTGGTTTTGCTGGCTCATCCGCATTGTCCCTGCACCAGAGCTACTATTGGCGAGCTTGCCATACTGATGGCCCATTGCCAGGGCAAGGTGTCAGCCTACGTACTTTTTTACAAGCCCGCAGATTTTCCTGACGACTGGGAACAGACAGATCTTTGGCACAGTGCCGCTGCAATACCGGGTGTGAAAGTGCTGGTTGATAACGACGGCGCGGAGGCGCACATTTTCGGCGCCGCGACGTCGGGACAGGCACTGCTTTACAGCAGGAATGGGAATCTGCTGTTCAGCGGAGGCATTACAGGTTCGCGTGGGCACTCCGGGGACAACGCAGGACGCGATGCGATAACGTCCCTGCTGCTGAGCGGAACAGCAGATCGAAAGTCGACAAATGTTTATGGATGTGACCTGCTCGGAAAGGACACAAACCCCAATAATAAGGACGCTTGTTACGCCACAAAAGCGAAATAAACCACAATGCCTCTTACAGCAACCGAAGAGACAGCTCGGACACTCCTCACCGAGTCACAACAGATAAACTATAAACGAACCGATAGAATGTTCGCGGTACTGATGGCTATTCAATGGATGGCAGGTATTGGGGCAGCGTATTGGGTATCTCCGCAAACGTGGGCAGGATCTGAAAGTCATACTCATCCTCACATATATGCCGCAATCTTTCTTGGCGGAGCGATCAGCTTTTTGCCAATCGTGCTGGCTTTTGTCCGACCAGGTTTTGCTTCCACAAGATATGTAATCTCAATCGCGCAGATGCTGATGGGCGCGCTATTTATCCATTTAAGCGGCGGACGAATCGAAACCCATTTTCACGTTTTCGGCTCACTCGCGTTTCTGGCGATCTACCGCGACTGGCGTGTTCTGGTCCCCGCGACTATCGTTGTCGCACTGGATCATTTCCTTCGCGGTGTCTTTTGGCCTCAATCGGTTTATGGCGTCTTGACCGTCAGTAGCTGGCGCTGGGTCGAGCATGCCGCCTGGGTATTTTTTGAAGATACGTTCCTGGTCATATCCTGCCGCCGCAGCGCAGAGGATATGTGGCAGACAGCCCAGCAAAAAGCAGAATTGCAAAAAGCGAACGATCAGCTCGAGGTTCGAGTGGCGGAGCGCACCGCCGCACTGGCGGGCGCCAATAGCGAGCTTCAGGCCGAAATCGTCGAGCGTAAGAAGCTGGTAAAAACATTGCGTAATTACCAGAAAATTTTCCATAACGCTAACACTGGCATCTACCAGACGACGATCGACAATAAATGTATTACAGCGAATCCGATGTTAGCCACGATCCTTGGCTA